>Ga0193702_1000004_pt1 | contig 121630 bp, 113 predicted proteins | sample U3a1metaG_FD_143060 | JGI IMG/M metagenome (GOLD analysis project Ga0193702, IMG submission 143060) | Soil microbial communities from a riparian zone of the East river system, Colorado, United States - U3a1 | ecosystem: Environmental > Terrestrial > Soil > Riparian zone | place: USA: East... | reverse complement strand
AAAATCTGCCGGACGGCAGCATTGTTAACTTAATTAACAAAACCTCGCTGCCGGGATTAATTGAGTTGATCGGCAACGCATCCTTAATTGTATCCAACGAAACAAGCGCCATTCATATCGCGGCGGCAACCCAAACAACCGCGATTTGTATTTTGGGGGGCGGACATTTCGGCAGGTTTGCACCTTATCCGGAATATATGCTAAGCAAGCCGATATGCGTTTATCACAAAATGGACTGCTATTACTGTAACTGGAACTGCAAATTTATAACTGCCGAAGATGAACCTTATCCATGTGTAAGCAACGTAAGCTTAGACGCTGTATGGCAGGCAGTTCAACCACTTTTATAGTGCAATTGTAAAACTATATCCAATTTATAGCTGCAAAACAGCGTTATAATGCTAATTCATTTATTACTGTTAGATTTGCCTTTTTATATAATTCTTTAATGAAGACATACTTCCGGCTTCTTTCCTTTGCCAAACCAATTGAAAAGTTTGCTATACCTTATATTATTTTCACCATATTTTCTGTCATATTCAGCACCTTGAATTTGGCTTTGCTTGCGCCGCTATTGCAAACATTATTTGCCGGTAAACAAACTGCTGTTTGTGATACAGCTAAAGTTGTACTGACCAAACCGGCACCCTACGACATAATGGGGACATTTAATTATTATGTGCGATATATGATAGACCATTATGGTGCATGGGGAGCCTTGCAATTTGTTTGCGCGGCCATTATCATATCAGCATTATTTGCTAACCTGTTTCGTTATTTATCACAGCGCACTATGGAGAACCTGCGGGTACATACCCTGTTAAATTTCAGACGGGCAGTGTTTAATAATGTAATGGACCTGCATCTGGGGTTTTTTAGTAATGAGCGTAAAGGCGATATTATTTCAAAAATAGCATCAGATGTGCAGGTAGTGCAGTTTTCGGTAACCGCTACTTTGCAGGTGGTGTTTAAAGAGCCATTAACGCTTGTTGTTTTTATGGCCATGCTGTTCAATATGTCTACACAGCTTACTTTATATTCATTACTGATCATCCCTTTGTCGGCTTTTGCCATTTCCCGCATTGTTAAGAAGTTAAAGGAACAGGCTATAGCATCACAGCAAACTTATGGTACGATGATAAGTTACCTGGATGAGGCCTTATCGGGTATTAAGATCATTAAAGCATTTAATGCTACCCTGTTCATAAAGAACAGGTTTAATAAAGAAAATGTAACCTACTCAAATATTACCAAATCAATGGCACGGCGGCAGCAATTAGCTTCGCCTGTTTCCGAGTTTTTTGGAATTGTTATGGTTGCGGGGATTGTATTATATGGCGGTTATATGGTGTTAAATAATTCATCGCCCTTAACAGCGCCTGTATTTATTACCTATATCGCGTTGTTCTCGCAGGTTATGCGTCCTGCAAAAGCCATTTCCGATTCATTCAGCAACATCCACTCGGGCATCGCCGCAGGCGAAAGGGTTTTGGCGCTGATTGATGAAAAACCATTAATAAAGGATGCGCCAAACGCTGTTGATGTTACCGAATTTAGCGAAGGTATCCACTTTAAAAACGTGTCATTCGCCTACGAGGAGAAACCTATTTTATCGGGTATTAACCTGACCATCCCCAAAGGAAAAACAGTGGCATTGGTTGGGCCATCGGGTGGTGGCAAGTCTACCATGATGGATCTGATACCAAGGTTTATCGAACCGCAATCGGGCGAAATATTTATTGATGATAAAAACATTAGCGCGGTTACCATGCACTCGTTAAGGGGCCTAATGGGGTTCGTAAACCAGGAATCTATTTTGTTTAACGATTCTATTTATAATAACATCGCCTTCGGCAAGACGGATGCAACACCCGAACAGGTGGAAGCCGCCGCACGTATTGCTAACGCGCATAGTTTTATTTTAGAGACCGAACAGGGCTATCAAACCAATATCGGCGACAGGGGCACCAAGCTATCAGGCGGGCAACGGCAGCGTATTTGCATAGCCCGAGCGGTTTTAAGCAACCCGCCTATAATGCTGTTAGATGAGGCCACATCCGCATTGGATACCGAATCGGAAAAACTGGTGCAGGATGCTTTGAATAACCTGATGAAGAACCGTACCTCGCTCATCATCGCCCACCGTTTAAGTACCATTCAAAACGCCGATATGATCGTTGTATTGGAAAGCGGCAAGATTGTACAGCAGGGAAGCCACCAGGAATTGATCAACCGTAATGGGCTATACAAAAAGCTGATAGATATGCAAACCTTTGAAAGTTAGCTGATAACTCCTTAACTAAAAAAGGCGGTTTCCTTCTCTAAAATTTCATTAGCCAGGCCATCATCGTTTTTATGAAACACGCATACATCATAATAAGGGAACGCGCCTTCTTTTTTACGCATGTAGTTATACAATTGCTTTATAATTGCTAAGTTGTCAATAGTCAGGCTTAATAACAGTTTGCCAAAATTGTCATAAAACAGGGCCGTGTTATATCCCAAATCGTGCAGCGAAGCAAATATGTCTGTGCCGTTTTCGCCTTGTTCTTCTAAATAAACGGCATCGTATTCAAAAAATATAACCGGGGTTTGCTCTTTTATAAATGCTAAGCTTCCGCGTAAAATTTTAAAATCAAAACCATCTGTATCTATCTTAAGCAATTTAATATTTTGCAGGTTATTGGCTTTTGCCACGTCGTCCAGCTTTTTAACTTCTATTTGCGTGCCGCTGTTTTTATTTAAACGGGCTGTACCATCATCTACCTCGGTGCCGCCCTCTAATTTGTGGGTCGTTTCGCCCAAAAAAGTTGCAAATACCGTTACATCCTTAAATAACGTCATGTTTTGTTTAAGCATGCTGATATAGGTCGGCTCGCCCTCAACCGAATAGATATGCTGATTAACACCGGCGGTGCGTATTAACGCAACCGTATCGCCAATGTTAGCGCCTATATCAATAATGCCGAAAGCAGGGTACTTGCTTTCCATATATTTTGCAATACGGGGTAAATTGCGCGAGTAGTATTTATAAAAATTTAAGTTCGCCTCCACCGGGTGTACACCGTTGGCCAGCAAACTATAGTTCCCAACCTGCACCTGTTTAAAGGGAGCCTGCTTTTTTTTCAACCCCAATATTTTTCTTAATTTCATCGTATTGCTATTGTAATGTTCTAATTTAAATTTTTAATATGATCAATCAGGGCGGTGGTTCCTCGGATGTCCCGGTTTGAAGTAAAGATAATCCCGAACGGGCTCATAATGGTTTTCGGCGGTATAAGGCGCTTCAAAATGATCACCCACCAGGTCCTTCCGAACAAAAAAAGCATTGCTGCCTACAAAACAACAACCAACAAGGCAATAACCTTTTTGGTCGGCCAGTTGTTGCAACGCCAGTAACGATGCGCCAAAATAGCTCGTCCTGTCCCAGGTGCGCTCAGCATTGTAAGGCACAACAAAATGGGTGTCAGGCCGGTATAGCGCATTATACTCAATTACCACAACACGCGGATTATAATTAGTTATCGCTTTCCACACATAATAATCGTTATAATCAATGTCTATCGACAACAGGTCGGGCTCCGTAGCAGCATCGGCGCTTTTAAATATCGATTCAATATTTTCTGCGTTGATAAACTGATTTTTAACCGTTAACTGCCCGGCGCCTATCATATCTTTAAACCGGGTGTTGATGGTAGCATAATGATGGCCGCTTCCCTCTATCCACAAACCTTTCCATTGTTTATAAAGCAAGTTGGTCGAGTTGCATTCCAACCCGTTTTCAACGCCAAATTCAATAAAGTATTTATTCGTGGTACCAATCCTGTTAAATATTTCTGCTATTATCCCGTCTTCACCATTTTGCGAAAACACCTGGTACTCGGCCCTATTAAGCCTTTTTGAATTACTATATTTCGGATTATTGTATAAATGCTCGGCGAGAAATCCGGCTGCATACAGGCCCTTTTCGTTATTTTTCTGACTAATTAAAACATTAAGCAAATCCCTTACCTGCGTTATTCTTTTAATGAAGTTTAGTCCCATAAGCACAATTATAACAAAAATTATTCTGCCAGATAATATTTGTTTTAAGTTCTGCCTATCATTTCTGCTAATTTTTGTTGCCCGGTTTTGGAGTATGGGGCAAACTATTTTATAAGAGGTATTTAAAACTTAAACCCTAAGCCAAATTGTAAAACCTGGTTTCGGTAACCGGGTACATAAACATTACCGTTGGCATTGTTTTGCTGCAAATCAATAGTGTACCGGGCACGCAGATCGATATTATCGTTTATACCAAGGCTTATACCGGCAACCCCATCCAAATAAATTTTATTGCTGCTGTTGTCATAAAGCCCCTCGCTGGCAGTTACAAAACCATTATCATACGTGTTTTTTAATGTCGCTAAATAAGAGAGCTGAGGCCCGGCGTAAAGGCTAATTCCCTGGCCTATAGCAAACTTAGCTAATAGTGGAACATCCATGAATTGCGTATGTTGCGTGAGGTTTCCGTTTACGGTTATAGCGGTATACCCCTTTTGAGAATATAAGATCTCGGGCGAAAGGGTTAGCGGGGAAGCTATCGGCACCTCGAAAATTACACCTATATTAAATCCGGCTATACCGCCTGTACTAAAATATGCATTGGGGCTGTTAATTGTACTTGATAGGTTTAAACCCGCCTCAATACCAATTTTAGGTTCATAAAAATCATCATTACTGTTATAATTGCTATGCGAGCCTAAAAAACTTCGCTGCGCGCTTACTGAAACTGCCATCAGCAGTAAAACAATTAAAAGGAAGGGCTTTTTTACAGTAAATAATAGTTTGAACATCGTTTAAAAGCCCCCTTTTTAAAGCATTAAAATTTTTATGTTATACGATTTTGAAAAAAAACTGTTGCTGTACTAACGCATTTTAAATTACTTTTGGTTTTAATGTTACTAAATAAAAAATACTTAACCGGCGGTGCCTTTCTGTTCTTTTTGAGCTTTATTGTGATCAATGCATTTGCCCAGAAAGAAGAATATATTCAAACAATAGGCCAGCAAAACCATTGGGTTGATTCTGTTTTTAATAAACTGAGTCGGAAGCAAAGGATAGCCCAGCTATTTTTTGTGCGTGCGCATACCGATAAAGGGGTGCGGTATGAAGATTCTGTAGCCGATGTTATTAAGCAACAACAAATTGGCGGCCTTGTGTTTTTCCAGGGCGGCCCGGTGCGGCAGGCCGATCTGATCAACAAATATCAAAAAATAGCTAACATTCCGTTACTCATAGCGATGGATGGCGAGTGGGGAATTGGCATGAGGCTGGATTCGACCATATCTTACCCTTACCAGATGACATTAGGCGCCATACAAGATAATACGCTGATATACAAGATGGGGCAACAGGTGGCTTACGATTTTAAGCGGCTTGGCATGCAAATGAATTTCGGGCCGGATATGGATGTGAATAACAACCCTAATAACCCGGTTATTAATTACCGGTCATTTGGCGATAATAAATATAATGTGGCCGAAAAAGGAATTGCTTACCTAAAAGGCATGCAGGACGAAGGCCTGTTAACCACAGCCAAACATTTCCCCGGGCATGGCGATACCAATGTGGATTCGCACCTGGAACTACCTTTACTGCCTTTTACCCGCCAGCGGCTGGATTCGTTGGAGGAATACCCTTTCCGCGAAGCGATAAAAGCCGGCATCAGCGGGGTAATGATAGCGCACATGGATATACCGGCACTTGACAATACAAAAAATTTACCCTCCACCCTCTCCCGCAAAATTGTAACCGGGGTTTTAAAGGACTCGTTAGGGTTTAAGGGCCTCGTTGTGTCGGACGCGATGGAGATGAAAGCGGTAACCAAATACTTCCCAGATGGTGAGGCCGAGGTAAGGGCCTTTTTAGCGGGTAATGATATTATTGAACTATCCAGCAATTCGGCAAAGGCCATATTGATGATACGCAAGGCTATCCGTAAGGGGCAGATATCGGAAGAAGAATTTGACGCGCGGGTTAAAAAAGTGCTGGCAGCCAAGTATTGGGCTGGGCTGGCAAAACCAAAGGAAGTTTCGACCCTGCATTTGGAAACTGACCTGAACAGACCTGCTGCTACTCAGCTTGTTCAGCAATTAAGTGATGCCGCAGTGACCGTTTTAAAAGGCAATGCTAATTCTTTACCACCTGATGTATTTTCAAAAACGGCTATTGTTAGTATCGGGGTTGACCAGTGTACCCTTTTTCAAACCCAGCTGGCTTTTTGGTACCCCAACAGCAGGTTGTTTATGGTCGAAAAAAACATGCCTGCCGAGCGGTTAAATCAGTTGATGGAAGCCTTAAAACAATATGACCAGGTTTTAATAGGGATACATGATACCCGTACACGCCCCCAAAGCAAGCTGGATTATAGCAGTGACGTTATCAAATTTATTACAGGTATTACCCAACATAAAAACACGGTAACCTGTGTGTTTGCCAACCCTTACACTATAGCTACCATCCCCGGCATTGAAAAAAGTGGCGTACTGATAGCCTGTTACCAAATGAGCGATGCCTTACAACGCTCGGCAGTAAAAGTAATAACCGGGCAGATGAAGACAAGTGGCAAATTGCCGGTTAAAGTGAATAATTTGTTTGTGAATGGGACGGGGATTGGGTTGTAATATACCTGATTAAACTTGCTAAAATTCCTTATTTTTCATATATTTAATCATGCAACCCACCCCCAACAAATACAATCTAAAATTCCAACAAGCATTAGCCGGGCTTAACCCCGAACAGTTAGCTGCCGTTAATAAAATGGACGGACCGGTGCTGGTGGTAGCCGGGCCGGGAACGGGTAAAACACAGATACTGGCAGCACGGATTGGTAAGATCTTGACGGATACCGATGCACGTCCCAATGAGATATTATGTTTAACCTATACCGATGCCGGTGCGGTTTCTATGCGTAAACGGCTGTTTGAATTTATAGGGCCGGATGCTTATCGCATTAATATTTATACTTTTCATGCGTTCTGCAATGAGGTGATACAGGAGAACCTGGAGTACTTTGGAAAGCTGAATTTGGAGGCCATATCCGACCTGGAATCGGCCATGCTTTTCAGGCGGTTGGTGGATGATTTTGCTAACGATCATCTGCTGAAGCGTTTCACAGGCGATACCTATTTTGATACCAAACGTTTGAAGGACCTTTTCTCATCGATGAAGAGCGAGAACTGGAGCGAGGATGATATTTACAGGGCCATTGATGAATATATCATCGCTATTGATAATTGCGATGCGGATTCGGAGTATTATGCCAAATATTATTACAAACGTAAATCGGGCAACAACCAGGTGGGTGATAAAAAAGCCGCTTATGCTGATATGCGCGAGCGGATGGAAAAGCTAAAAGCCGCGGTTGCCGAATTTAAGAATTACGACATCAAAATGAAGGATGGCGGCTGGTATGATTATGACGACATGGATCATTGGGTGCTTAAGGCCTTTCGCGAAAACGAGGAGATATTGCGCCGTTACCAGGAGCGCTACCAATACATTTTGGTGGACGAGTTCCAGGATACCAGCGGGTCGCAAAACGAATTGTTGAAATTTTTGCTGAACTACTGGGAAACACCAAATGTATTTGTGGTGGGCGATGACGACCAGTCGATATTTAAGTTCCAGGGTGCCAACATGAAAAACATTTTGGATTTCGCTAATGATTATGTAAGCACGCTGTCTACCGTTGTATTAAAACATAATTATCGTTCCAATCAGCATATCCTTGATATTTCAAAAGCGCTTATCAATAACAATAAGGAACGGCTGACGGAGCAACTGGCCTTGGATAAAAACCTAAAATCATCTCATGCCCGCTTTGATGAAGAAGTGATTGAGCCGGTAATACGCGAATATGATAACCCCGGGCAGGAAATGGTGGATGTAGCCATGCAAATTAAAAAGCTGGTAACTGCGGGAACACCACCTGGTGAGATCGCGGTGATTTACCGCAACCATAGCCAGGTAGAAGAATTGCTGATCTATTTGGAAAGCCAGAAAATAGCGGTTAACACCCGCCGCAAAATCGATATTCTGACCATGCCTTTTGGTGAGAAGATCATCAACATACTGCGTTATTTGGCTATGGAATTAGATTCGCCTTACAGCGGTGATGAGCTACTGTTCGAAATTATGCACTATGATTTTTTCAGCATCGCGCCTATCGAAATTGCCAAAGCCAGTATCGCGGTAGCAAAAGAGAACTATGCTACATCGGCCAATAATCAGCCTAAAACATCTTTGCGCCGGTATATCAGCGAGATGCGTGTACCGGCGCAAACAGGCTTATTTGATGCCCCTGCAAATACGGGAATGAAATATTTGATCAGCAATATTGATTTGCTGTTGACCGAAGCGGTGAGTGTTACGCTGCAACAATTATTTCAGCAGGTTATTGCCAAAATGGGTATCCTTCGTTATATCATGCAACAGCCGGATAAAGGCGCTTTTATGCAAACCCTCACCAATTTTTTCGATTTTTTAAAGGACGAGAGCCGCCGGAAACCTGATATAAAGTTATCTGACCTATTGTCCACGATAGAATTGATGAAGGACCATAATATCCGTTTGGATCTGAACCAGGTAATATTCTCTGATAACGGGGTTAACTTTTTTACGGCGCATGGTTCAAAGGGGCAGGAATTTGAGCATGTTTTTTTTATTGGCTGCGATAAAAAAACATGGGACAGCAAGGGCCGCAACAATGGCTTCAGCTACCCGGATACGCTGACACAATCTTCATCTGACGAGGTTGCACAACGGGAAGAATCGCGGCGGTTATTTTATGTGGCGCTCACCCGCGCAAAGCAATGTTTAATGATATCTTATTCCAATAAAGATAAAAAGGGAAAAGAGCAGGAAGCATCTCAATTTATAGGGGAGATACTGGCAGATACTGATATGGCTTTAGAGCACCCTAAAGTAAGTGAAGCCGATATGCTGGAGTTTTATGCTACGCAATTTAATGAAGAGGACAAGCCAAAAGTTGAGCTGCTGGATCATAATTATATTGATATGCTGCTACAGAATTATACCCTGTCGGTAACGCATTTGAGTAATTATTTGGATTGCCCGCTGCGGTTTTATTTTCAGTGTTTAATTCGTGTACCGGCAGGTAAAAGTCCATCCGCTACGTTTGGGCAGGCAGTGCATTGGGCATTGAATAAGGCTTTCCGAAAGCTGAAGGATAACAACGATGAGTTTATACCTACAGCCGAATTTATGAACGAGTTCCGCTGGTATATGAGCCGTAACCGTGATTCGTTCACTAAAAAAGAATTTAAGCTGCGCATGGATTACGGCGATAAGATATTGCCCACCTATTACGAGCAAAACATTACCCACTGGAATAAAATTGCCATTACCGAACGCGCCATTAAAAATATCGAAATTGAAGGGGTTCCGGTTAAAGGTAACCTGGATAAGATAGAGTTTGATGGCAAGCAGGTAACCATTGTGGATTATAAAACCGGCAAGCTGAAGAACGCGATGGACAAGTTTAAACGGCCTACGGATGACAAGCCGAACGGCGGCGATTACTGGCGGCAGGCTGTTTTTTATAAGCTGTTAATTGATAACGACCCAAGCAACGATTGGCAGGTAGTAAGTACCCTATTTGATTTTGTGGAGCCTGTTAATGAAGGCGAATATCATAAAGAAAAAATAGTGATAAGTCCGCAGGACACTACGGATGTAACCGAACAAATAAAAACGGTATACCAAAAAATACTAGCCCACGATTTTAATACTGGCTGCGGCAAAAAAGAATGCGATTGGTGCCATTTTGTACGCAGCAATTTTAAACAAGCGGATAATGTGATGCTGTTGGAGGATGAACAGGAATAATATCGCAAAAACGCGGTTGTGTATATCCAACATTTATACAGAATATTTGATTACATAGCATAAAAAATAAACCCATCATGAAAAATCTTAAGACCCTATTAGCATTAGCCGGCGTTACTTTATCGTTAGCTAACCCATTTCATGCTATTGCGCAAACAAAAACCGGTTTCCACGTAATAAAAGATATACCTATTGCCAGCAGCGGCAATTGGGATTATATTACGGTTGACGGTGCGGATAAACGCATCTATACCTCGCACGGCAACCAAATAAATGTGCTTTCAACTGTTACCGGGGACTCGATCGGCTATGTCCCAGCCATGGGTGTGCACGGCATCGCCCTGGTTAAATCGTTAGGAAAAGGGTATATAAGCGCGGGCCGCGCAAATGCCGTGGTAGTGTTTGATCTGAAAACATTTAAGGTACTGGCCACCATACCTGTAGGACAAAATCCGGATGCTATATTTTATGATGACTTCTCTAAAAAGATAATGACCTGCAATGGCCGCAGCAGTGATGCCACTTTTGTTGACCCGGCGACGGATAAAGTTGTAGGGACTGTCCCGTTGGGAGATAAACCTGAAACTGCAGTATCAGACGGTAAAGGCAAAATATTTATTAATGGCGAGGGAACAAGCAGTATGATCGTCATAGACCCAATGACCTATAAAGAAATAGCCCGTTATAAAATTAATGGCGGCCAATCGCCAAGCGGGTTAGACATAGACCGCAAAACCAACCGCCTGTTTTTAGGGTGCGGCGATACCAAAACAATGGTGGTAATGGATGCATCTAACGGCAAAACTATTGGTACCTACCCTATTGGCGGCACAGATGGCGTGGTGTTTGACCCCGGATTAAAAATGGCTTACGCATCAAATAACGAAGGAACAATAAGCGCGATAAGGGAACTGAGCGCGGACAAGTTTGAGTTTGTAGAGAATATAGTTTCTGAACCAAGCGCTCGTACCATAGGTATTGACCTGGTTACGCATAAACTATATTTGCCTGCGGCTAAAACCGAACCTGCCGCACCAGGTGGCGGAAGGCCAAAGCAAATACCCGGAACTTTCCATATTATTGAGGTGGGGAAATAAAAACGTTTAATTTATGTGGTGGATATATGCCTTGCTATCGGCGCTTTTTGCAGCTTTAACAGCCATCTTTGCCAAGATCGGTATTAAGGGGGTTGATACTAATTTGGCTACCGGTATCCGCACCGTTATTATATTATTTTTAGCATGGGCCATTGTATTATTCAAGGGTAGTGCTAACGGAATGTCCGGTTTGACTAAAACAAACTGGACATTTTTAATTTTATCTGGTTGTGCAACCGGCTTATCATGGATATTTTATTTTAAGGCGTTGCAGTTGGGCGAGGTGTCACAAGTTGCGCCGGTCGACAAGCTAAGCGTGGCTTTGGCTATTGTGCTGGCTGTGGTTTTTTTGGGCGAACCGCTGACCTGGAAAAACACCATCGGCGCATTGCTGATTATTGGTGGAACTTTTGTATTGATTATCTGATGCTGAAAATTGGGTACAATGTAAATATGATTTTAGCTTTTGTCAACCAAACTATAACCCGCCTCATCATAGCGCGCACCAGTATTGGGGTATTTGGCCAGCAGTTCTTCTATTTGCCTTAAATCAGCGGCCGATAATATTACGTCGGGGCTACCCGCATTATCTGCCAGCTTGTTTCTTTTTTTAGTACCGGGGATGGGAATGATATTTTCACCTTGCGCCAGTATCCAGGCTAATGCTAACTGTGCCGGGCTGCAGCCTATACCTTGTGCCAATGCAGCAAACGCATGTGCCAGTTGTTCGTTATTTTGCTGGTATTCCTGCTGGTAACGGGGCAATTTTTTACGAAAATCATTATCCGGCAACTCCTGAATATTCAACGTATTGGTCATTAAACCCCTTGCCAGCGGACTAAACGGAACAAAGGTAATGCCCAGTTCTTTGCAAGCGGGCAGCACGCTTTCTTCCACTTCTCTGGTCAGCAATGAATATTCGCTTTGTACCGCGCTAATTGGGTGCGTAGCATGTGCCTTGCGGATAGAAGTTGCCGATGCTTCTGAGAGCCCCAAATAACGCACCTTGCCTTGCGTTACTAATTGGCCCATAGCGCCTACCATCTCCTCTACCGGCACGTTAGGATCAATACGGTGCGCATAATACAGGTCTATCACATCGGTCTTTAACCGCTTTAAGCTGGCCTCAACGGCAGTCTTCATATATTCGGGGCGGCCATCAAAAACCATTCCGCGGCCGTTGGCATCCGGGCGTTGCGTAAAACCAAACTTGGTAGCTATAAAAATTTTATCGCGGTTTGGCGCCAGCAGATTTGCTATTAGTTCTTCGTTTTTACCACTGCCGTATACATCGGCAGTATCCCAAAAATTGATGCCGAGGTCGAGCGCGTAATGCAGGGTGGCTATAGATTCTTCATCATCGGGTACGCCATAGGCATGGCTCATGCTCATGCAGCCTAACCCTATAGCAGAAAGCTGCTCGCCGTTTCCAAATTTCCTGTATTTCATGAAACAAAGTTAGGTAGTAGAAAGGAGAATAAAGAAGCGGAAGGAATAGTCTGGGTCACATTTATGTTAACTTATTTAAAGCGGGGCAAAATCCATATTTGTTCACGACAAAACCAACAGGGAGTCGGCAACTTCGGGGAGTGTATTGCTTTGACTTAATAATTTGACCAGTTTTTCTTTTATGAGAAAGTCCCATTCCCGTATCGAATCGGTATAACATTCTAATCCGGGGGCCAGGCCGATATGGGTCATGCCGATATGTGTTGAATTATTACCAGCCCGAAACTCCCAAACAATTTTAGTATCTCTCCATTCTGCCTTCTCGTTAAGCCAGGGGTGGGTACAATCGATCACCCGCCATAATATTTTTTTAAGAGGAACAATACCAACTGTTTGTATGGTTACTGCACTTTCGCCAAAGCTAACCGTAAAAACATCATCCAGGTTTTGAGCGCTGCCTTCAAAATTTGACTCCCACCATGCTAAAATACCGTTACTTACACTTTCAAACGCCTTTCTAACAGGAATATTAATGTTAATGCTGCAATGATAATTTGACTGATCCATTGTATTGACTTACTAATCTCCTAGCTAAACCTCTTATGGCTTATTTTTGTTTTTTCCTTTTTGTTCCAAATTGCCAATAAAGCTGGTTAGCTCGTTGGTAAAGGCATCCAGGTCAAGGGCAGACCGTTTCATGTATTCTACTATTGTTTTCAGTTCTTCGGGCGAATTTACATAATCCATTAAGTTAGCCATGCCCAGGATATTTGCTACCGGCTGCCTTACCTTATGATTTGTAATTGATATCATTTTTTCCATACCATGCACGTATGCTTTTAAAAATTCTTCCTCGTTGCCGCTTTCATTGTAGGCATCAATCAACTCGTCTGTACGCTTTTTCAGTTTTGCACATTCGGGGACACTATCTTTTTCAGTTATGGACTGGCGCGTCTGTCGCTTATTCTCCATATCGTGCTGAAATACAAATTGGTTTTTCGAAATGATACTTTCATCAGCCATTGTGAATTTATTTATTAATGTATTGATAAAATTAGATGCGGGTTGGTTTTGAACAGATAATATCATGATGGGTTATTTTTATAGTTATTAATTAAACTGTAACCTGTTGCTCAATTAACTGAAAGTCTTCGCTTGCGAGGGCGATCAGCTTATTAATATCCACCACGTTGCCGGGGCATTTTAATAGGGAGTAAATTTCATGGTGGCCTATTATATGTTTACGGTCAACCGGGATATCCCAGCGCAGGCATATAGCCCTTATTAAGTAGCTACTGGCCGTGTACATTTCCTCCGTCCATTCTGTGTTAACGTCTCCTTCGTGTTCAATACCAACGGTGTAATAATCCGGGTTTATATATAAGCCTGTATCAGCTTCTTTGATCAGGCTCCAGGTAGGCGCGTTAACGCGCCTTATATGGTAGGCAGTGTCATTTTCATTTACATACTGGTGTACCTGGCCGCTTTTGCCTATGCCGTAATGGGCCGATGCTTTAGATATAGGGCTTTGAAACCAGCTATCTGTACCATATAAGGTGCCCTGCATAATATGTATCACAATGGCTTCGGGTTTGTAATTGCGGCGGCCTTTGTAAAAGTTCGGACTGGGTTTGTTAATAATATTCATAACGTTTGTTTTTTATTTGCACTGACCCGGCGGGTTCTCAGCAGCCCCAATTACAACTGCTGATGGCCCATCCTGGTAACTAACTAATTAACTGATGATCCAAATGTCGGCAGTAAAAATGATAGCCGTTACCGTAAATCCGCCCTTTTTAATAGGGTGTTTTTACGGTATTAAATAAGGTGTATTTACTTTGATAATATGCGGCTTAATACTGACTTTAGTAGAATAATTAAGCAAACTATTAACCAACTACTAATTAAACCTTAAACATTATGAAAAAATTAATACTGCCCCTTATTACCTTGATAATAGGTTTTATTGTCGGTTATTATTTTAACAGAACAAGCGCAACGGCGGCCCATACCGGCGGATACGTATCTAAGCATAGCATAAGCCGCGAGGAAGCGCAGATGCTGGTGGACACTTTTGGAATATACGGGCTGCAGGATGCCAACCATGTACCCGGTGGCAAGGGCGAAAAAACCCGCAGCAGCTTTATACCTTTAAAAGACCTGGATAGTTTAGTTGCAGGGCTGGATGAACAAAGAAGGCTAAACGGAAAAACAGACGGGATCCGTATTTATTTTGGCAGGTATCCAAAATTCCAACCAGACGGAAAAACACGGTATGAAATGGCTTACCATAATACAATTATATTGGTAGCTACTAAAGATACGATGATAATGCCCAAGCGGGGTAAAAATCCTATCAGGATACATATAGATTATTTCGGATCGGGCAACAGCAAAAAAGTTTTGGGATTATACGGACTCGATGCGCAAAACAGGACAGACCTTTGCCCTGATAACTGCGATGGCGGATTATTGGTATGCCCAGACCCTAATGATACTACCTGCAATGGTGGTGGCCCCAACTATTAAAATCATTAAAAATGTTAGCTGATTTTTTAACCAACATTGTTGAAGTAGCCTGCTTTATAGTTGCTTTTACCTGTTTAATAAAGGATAAAAACAGGGTTTGGCGAAGCATGGTGCTTTTCATGCTCATCACTTGTATAACAGAGATCACCGGTGAATTATTAAAAAAGGGCCACCATCATAATCAATGGGTATATAATATATTCCTGGTTTTTGAGGCCAGCTTTACCAGCCTGATGTTTGGCACTATATTAGGCAAATACATCAACAGCAAGCCCCTTATTTTAAGCGGGCTTGCTTTAATAACGCTGGTATATATTTATGACCTCACCAATCATGGCTTCCTTAAGTTTAATGAACTTACTACAACTGTTATGTCGGTTGTGTTTGTGATCTACAGTTGTTATTATTATTTCCTGTTAATTAATGATGAGCATTATATCGACCTTAAACGCAATGCCCCGTTTTGGTGGGTGGCGGGCGCATTGTTCTTTTATTTTGGCAGCACCGCATGTAACTTATTTTTCGATGTTATAAAAGATGTAGGGATTGCCGGCCATAACATAACCTATTATATTTTTGCAGCGCTTGTTGTTATATTATACGGCTGCTGGAGTTATTCATTCATTTGCAGAAAATGGCTAACAACGACATAAAAGAACTAATTATAATAACTACGCTGATATTTTTATTGGCGCCTGTTTTTATCCTGCTATATGTATTGGTATACAATCGCCGTAAAGCAAAGCATGCAGAAGAAAAAGTGCAAATGAAACTGGCCTTTGATGCCGAAATTGTAAAAACACAGTTGGAGGTACAGGAGCAGACCATGCAAAATATTGGTGCCGACCTGCATGATAATATTGGGCAGCTGCTAAGCCTTAGCTCGCTTACGCTAAACTCTATCAAACTGGACGACCCGGCCAAAGCACAGCAAAAAATTGAAGCGGCTATTGACCTCACGGGTCGGTCTATTAAAGAAATGCGCCTGTTGGGTAAACTATTACAAGGCGACCAGCTGATGGGAGTAGGTTTGTCTGAGGCGATCTGTAACCAGATAAACTGGATGGAAAAATCGGGCAAGTACCAGGTAAATTATTTGCATGAAGGCGAACCGCCCGCAAGCAGCAACCTGGATAAGGACCTGATCATCTTCCGTATATTACAGGAGGTAATGAATAATATTATTAAACATTCATTAGCCACCCGTATAGATATTAAATTAGCTTACATTGGGCAAAATATGCAGTTAGCTATTGATGATAACGGTATAGGCTTTGATGCCGGTAAGCTGCCCGCCGCCCAAATGGGCATGGGGCTGCAAAATATGAACAAGAGGGCAAAAATAGTAGGTGGCGAAGTGTTCATCAAATCGCAGGCAAACCACGGTACGCAAATAAATGTTGTTATCCCCTATCCTTAAAAAATGAAAACTGATAAAATTAGTATAGCTATTGTTGACGATCATGCCCTTTTCAGGAACGGGGTTGCTGCGCTGATGCGGGAATTTGACGACCTGCAGGTTTTGTTTGAAGCCGATAACGGGCATCATATGCAGCAGATGATAAAAAAGCAGGCATTGCCGCAGGTGGTGTTAATGGATATTAATATGCCGGTAATGGACGGTTATATGACCACCGCATGGCTAAAGGGAAAATATCCGCAGGTAAAAGTTTTAGCCCTCAGCATGTTTGAGGATGATAAAGCAGTTATTAATATGATAAAATGCGGGGCAAGCGGCTATTTGCTAAAAGAGTCGAGCCCGGCGGAGGTGCATGAGGCTATTCAAACTATTTTTCATAAAGGTACCTATATTAATGACCTGGTATCGGGCAAAATGATACGCTCCATTACCTCGCCGGACAGCGTGCCTGCTTTCACCCAAAAAGAGGTTGACTTTTTGAAACTATGCTGCACCGAGTTAACCTACAAGGAAATTGCCGAGCAGCTTTTTGTAAGCCCGCGCACGGTAGATAATTATCGCGAAACGCTTTTTACAAAGTTAAGCCTCAAATCAAGAGTAGGATTGGTTTTGTATGCGATACAGCATGAGGTGGTAAAGTTGTAGAATTAGAACCTGGATTTTAGCCCATTTCCAATCTCCGGGAAAATAGCTATTTTAGCTATCTTAATTATAGTTTCATGATCCAGTCCTCTAAAAAAGCAATCTATACGGTAGCTGTTGCAGCAACATTGGCCCTTTGTGCCTTTAGTATTAAACCGGCTAACGACCCGGTTTTTAAAAATTTGGATAAAACGGTAAAGCCGGGCGATGACTTTTTTAAGTATGCCAATGGCGGCTGGATAAAGCAGAATGACATTCCGCCGGCCTATTCAAGCTGGGGCATTGGTAATGTTGTAGGCGAAGAGATAAAAGTACGCCTGAAAAAGATAGTGGAAGATGCCATGGCCGCCAACGCCGCCAAAGGGACGGCCACCCAAAAGATAGGCGATTTTTATTATAGCGGTTTGGATACCGTAACCATTGAAAAGGCTGGCATTACCCCCCTGCAACCTATGTTAACCCTAATAGATGGGATAAAGGATGTGAAAGATCTGGTGCATGTATCTTCTTATTTAAGCACCTATGGCACCCGCAGCTTTATAGGCGCAGGTGTTGGGCAGGATGCCAAAAACAGCTCGAAAACGATTGTGCAATTGCGCCAGGGCGGTATTGGCCTGCCTAATCGCGATTATTATTTCCGTACGGATGCCCGCACTACACGGGTGCGCGATGAGTACCGCACCAAACACGTTCCGGCTATGTTAGCACTAAGCGGATGGGATACGCAAACAGCCGCCAAAGGTGCCGAAAGTGCTTTTAAAATAGAAAAATACCTGGCCGAAAATAATCGCAAGTTGGAAGACAACCGCGACCCGTACCGCAACTATAACAAAATGACGGTTGCCAAACTGGGGCAGCTTACCCCCGAAATTAACTGGACCGATGTGTTCACTACCATGGAACTAAAAGCGGTCGATTCGGTAATTGTGGCACAGCCCGAATATTATACCGCGGTAAACATGGCGCTGAAAACTTTTACCATCGACGACTGGAAGGCTTACCTGCGCTGGAAGCTGATATCATCCAATGCCGCCTATTTAACCAAAGCTATTGAGGATGAAAACTTCCGTTTTACCGGGACGGTAATATCCGGCAGGAAAGAACAACTGCCCCGTTGGAAACGCGTTTTGGACAATGAGAACAGTATCATGGGCGAGCTTTTGGGACAATTATTCGTTAAGGATTATTTCCCGCTGGCGGCTAAAGCGCGTTATACCAAAATGGTAGAAGCTATGCGCGTAGCTTATCGCGAACATATTGAAAAGCTGGACTGGATGAGCCCTGCCACCAAGCAAAAGGCATTGATAAAGCTTAATGCCGTTCATCCCAAAGTGGGCTATCCTGATAAATGGAAAGATTACTCTACTTTGGTTATCGACCGCTCTTCCTATGTAGGCAACGTTATACGGGCCAGGCACTCGGCCTATTTGATCAGCGTGGCAAAATTAGGCAAACCGGTTGACCACCAGGAATGGGGTATGACACCGCAGACCTACAATGCCAGCTATAGCCCGTCTAACAATGAGATCACCTTGCCGGCGGCGCAGTTTATTATTCCGGGAGTAAAGGATGCTGATGTAGATGATGCGGTTGTATATGGTTACGCGGCGGCATCAACCATTGGCCACGAAATGACACATGGTTTTGATGATGAAGGCAGGCAATTTGATTCCAAGGGGAATTTAAAAGCCTGGTGGACACCACCGGATTCGGCCAAGTTTACCAAACGCGCCAATATGCTGGCCGACCAGTTTAGCGGTTACGTTGTATTAGATAGCCTGCACGTAAACGGCAAAGCAACCTTAGGTGAAAACATTGCTGATTTGGGTGGTATCGTAATTGGTATTACTGCATTTAAGAAAACTGAACAATACAAGCAGGGCAAAAGCATTAACGGCCTCACCCCTATGCAACGTTTCTTTTTAGGCTATGCGCTGGGCTGGCTGGGTCATATCCGCAATGAGGCATTAGCCAATCAAATTTTAACAGACGTACACGCGCCCGGCTTTTTGAGGGTGAACGTTCCGTTTACAGATGTGCCGGAGTTTTATACGGCCTTCCACATTAAACCAGGCGATAAAATGTACCTGGCGCCTGATAAGCGGGTGAGGATTTGGTAAAATTTAAGTTATACTTAGTCTGTTTGACGTTATAAATAGGTTTTTATTTCCCTACAAACGTAAAACGTACTACGTCAAACGTATGACCTATTGGGCTATTAATTAAATAATCACCAACTTTGCGTCATGCCCAACGGAACCCTTTTTTTAATACCTGTCCCCCTTGCTGAAGAAGCTGCTGCAAAATCATTTACACCATTTTTGGTAGATACCATTAACAGCCTGAAAGAATATATTGTAGAAAATGAAAAAACCGCACGTCGCTTTTTAAAGGAAGCCGGGCTAAAAATACCGCAAAGCGAGCTGGTTATTCATGATTATGGTAAATATAGCCGCGACAGCATAAAATCGTTTTTTGCCGGATTGCAAAACGGCAGGGATGTTGGCCTCATGAGTGAAGCCGGCTGCCCCGGCATTGCCGATCCGGGTGCAGAAATTGTTGCCGAAGCACATAAGCGGGGCATAAAAGTTGTGCCATTGGTTGGACCAAGCTCTATTTTGCTGGCGCTGATGGCTTCGGGATTTAACGGGCAAAGTTTTACCTTTCACGGTTATTTACCTATTGATAAGGATTTACGCAGCAAGCGGATAAAGGAACTGGAAGGACTATCAGACCGGTTACTACAAACGCAGATATTTATTGAAACACCATTCCGCAATAATTCCCTGCTGGACGATATATTGAAAAGCGGCCATGCCCGCACCAAGATATGTATAGCCTGTAATTTAACTGCGGCTGATGAAATGGTGCAAACCAAAACCATTGCCGAATGGCAGGCAAATGTTCCTGATCTGCATAAAAAGCCAACTATTTTCCTGCTTTCGCGTTCCTGATAAATGCTTCTTACCGCACAACATACCAACGTATTAATTGTGGGTGCCGGGCCATCGGGTTTGATGATGGCGGCACAATTGCTGCGTTATGGCGTTGTGCCAATTATTATTGACAGCAAACAAGGGCCAACCAATCATTCAAAAGCTTTAGCTGTACAGGCAAGATCACTGGAGATATATAGGCAAATGGGTGTTATTGGCCCTGTCTTAAAGGGCGGCAAGCAGGCTGGCGGGGTGTCGTTTAACGAAGAAGGCAAAAATGTAGCCAGCCTTTCATTAGCAAACACTGGCGAAGGCCAAACGCTTTTCCCATTCATACATTTATATCAGCAAAGCAAAAACGAACGCCTGTTGCTTGATTTCTTAACCAAAAATTGCTGCCCGGTTTATTGGGAAACTACCTTGTTAACTGTAAATCAAACTGCTAACCAAGCCGAAGTACAATTGCAAACCGGGCAGGAAACCATAAACCTAACTTGTGATTGGCTAATTGGTGCAGATGGCGCCCATAGTGCAGTTCGCAAGCAATTGCAGATACCGTTTACCGGCGATACTTATCCGCACGAATTTTTATTGGCGGATGTGGAACTGGATAACGAAGAACTAACAGGATCGCAGGTACAACTCTATCTATCTCAAAAGGGATTTACGGGATTCTTCCCCATGCCGGAAGAAAACTGTTACCGCATTATCGGCAATCTGCCTGATAATATTGAGCCGGGTGAAAACCTGCAACTGGATGAAATATTGCCGTATATGAACGCTATTACCGGTTTGAATATAAAAGTTATCCGTAATAATTGGTTCACCACCTATCGCCTTCATCATCGCATGGCAGATAGCTTTAGGAAGCAACGCTGCTTTTTGGTTGGCGATGCGGCGCATATCCACTCGCCGGTTGGCGGCCAGGGTATGAACACCGGCTTGCAAGACGCCTATAACCTGGCCTGGAAATTAGCAGGGGTGGTAAACAGCCAGTTACAGGAACCTATTTTGGACAGCTATGCTGATGAACGCATGCCGGTAGCAAAGGATCTTTTAAATACAACTGATAAAGTATTTAAGATCATCCTCTCGCAAAACTGGCTTACAAGCCTGTTCAAAAAATGGATAATGCCCAAATTGTTAAAGTTTGTTTGGAGCAAAGCGACTTTGCGCGAATTCTTTTTTAGGAAGGTATCACAAATTAGCATCAGCTACCGGGATAGCAGGATCAATCTTCATCTAAGCCATACTACCAACATAAAAGCGGGCGACAGGCTCCCCTATTTAAAAGTATTTGACGAAAAAAAGCAACAGGAAACCGACCTGCACGAATGGTGCGGCAAACCCGGTTTTACCTTTATAGCTTTGGGTAATTTAAAAGACCTCGACCTGTTTACTTTGGCTAAATGGCTCACACAAAATTATCCGGCAACTATCAATTTCTTCTACCTGCCGCCATCGGCAAAAAACAAAGCAGTTTTTGATGCCTTTGAAATAAGGAAGGGGCAAAAGAAAGCATTGATTGTTCGCCCGGATATGCACATCGGTTTTATAAATGATGTAGTTGATATTGATATGATGGATAATTACTTGCGGAACGTGGTAGGCGTAACTAAAATTGTATAAAGCTATCCGTGTATGGTTTCGCTTTTGCCGTAGTTTTGGATAACATGGGCTTCGTAAGCTAAAAACTCTTTCCATCGGGCCTCCACATCTATCGTAACAGCATATTTTTTAGCCAGGCGGATAAACATGGTATAATGCCCGGCCTCGCTTATCATTAGTTCATGATAAAATTCGGCCAGTTGTTTATCATTAATATTTTCGGATAGTACCTTAAACCGCTCACAGCTGCGGGCTTCTATCATTGCCGAAAATAGCAGGCGGTCTACCAGTTGCGCTTCCCTACCGCCGCCGATAATGATGAATTTACGCAGTTCATTCACATAATTATCCTTACGCTCGCGGCCAAGCTGGTAGCCGCGTTCCAATATAATATCATGTACGCGTTTAAAATGTTCCAACTCTTCCTGAGCCAAGGCAATCATGTGCTGCACCAGGTCGGACAGGTTTGGGTTTTGAACAATAAGCGTAATGGCATTGCTGGCTGCCTTTTGTTCACAAAAAGCATGATCGGTCAATATTTCTTCAATATTGCTTTCCACCACATTCTTTACCCAGATGGGGTCGGTAGGTAATTGGAGTTTTAAGATGGTTTTTTCGCTCACAAAAAATAAATTTACGAATAAAAGGCACTATCTCCCGTACAAATTCTTACTCTCAATAAACTCTAAAACAGAATCGGGAACAAAATATTGGATGTTCTTTTTCTCGGCTAATGATTTACGGATAAAGGTCGCTGACAATTCCATCAAGGGTGTCATGGTAATGGTGACGGACGGATGCGAGGCTAATTCGGCGTTTTCATAGCCCGGGCGCGGGTAAACATACACGCGGTAATCGCGCAATATCAACTTATAATTCTTCCATTTTGGTAACGATACCAGGTTATCCGATCCCATAATAAGCGCGAATTCATGTTGCGGATATTGTTCTTTTAAATGGGTAAGCGTGTCAATAGTATAGGATGGCTGTGGCAGCTTAAGTTCAACATCGCTCACCTGTATGTTGTTAGAATTATCGGTTGCCAGGCGGGCCATTTCTAAGCGGTCATAGGTGTTTATCAGGTCGCCGTATTTTTTTAAGGGGTTTTGCGGCGATACCACCAGCCAAACTTTATCGAGGTCGGTATGGTTGGCCAAATAATTAGCTATAATTAAATGCCCGATATGTATCGGGTTAAACGAACCGAATAGCAGTCCTATTTTCATCAGTTGGCAGTTTTTAGTTTGCAGTAGGCAGTTGAGAACTGATTACTATAAATAGTTGTGAAATTATTTCCCGGCCCCAAACTTTCCGGGATTATCGATCATATAATTAATAAGTCTGCCTACTTCATCAGATAAAGCATTTAACTTATCATAAACTTCATTTGAAATATACGCACATTCTTTTGAAAATTCAAGCCATCCTTGCGTTTCACTATTTTCCATATCTGCATCTGTTAATTTACTGATAAAATGATTAGGATATATACGCTTGCGATAAGCTTCAATAGTACAAATATTTGTTGATCTGGAAGACCTTCGTATCTGATCGGTTAGTGAGTATGTTTCTTCTTTAGGAAATTGTTTAGTTATTGCAAATATTTCCATTGCAAGGGTAAAGCTCTTTTTATACAGTATTAAATCTTTGTAAGTACCCATTTTAAATCTGCTAACAGAGAACTGCAAACTAATTTCTTGAAATAAATTCTTCCACCAAGTCAAACGCTTCCTTGCAAGCCGTTTCAAGATCGTGATTTTTAAGGATAATATCAAATTGGGGCGCGTAGTTCAATTCTTTTTCTGCTTTAATAAAGCGCTCCTTTAATTTTGTACCATCATCCGTGCCCCTGCCCGTCAATCGTTCTATCAATACTTCTAATGATGGCGGCTGTACAAATACGGCCAGCGCATTTTCGCCATATTTTCTTTTCAGGTGCAGGCCCCCTTCCACATCAATATCAAATATTACGGTTTTGCCATGTTTCCATATACGCTCAATTTCAGTACGCAATGTGCCGTAAAATGTACCGCTATATACTTCTTCAAACTCAACAAATTGCTTTTTGGCAATACGGTGTAAAAAATCTTCCTTGGTAATGAAATAATAATCATACCCATCCTTCTCATCGCCGCGGGCATCCCTTGTTGTGGCCGAAATAGAAAACTCCAGTTCAGGTATTTTTGATAACAGGTGATGGACAATAGTAGTTTTCCCGGCTCCGGACGGTGCAGAAAATATGATGAGTTTACCTTCTTTGGTCATTTTTAGTTGTAAAAGTTGTAGATGTTAAAAAGGTTGTAAGGGTGATAATTGTGCAGCTTTTCAATACTACAACCATTATAACCTTTTTAACCTTTACAACACATTTAAAAGTTGTTCTTTTATTTTTTCCAGCTCTTCTTTCATGCCAACTACCAATTTCTGCATGTTGGCATCGTTTGCCTTTGATCCTAATGTATTTATTTCGCGGCCTATCTCTTGCGATATAAAGCCCAGTTTTTTACCGTTGGCGTCGGCATTTTTCAAGGTTTCTATAAAATAATCGCAATGGCTTTTTAAACGGATTTTTTCTTCTGTAATATCCAGCTTATCAATATAATAGATCAGCTCCTGTTCAAACCGGTTTTGATCTATCCCCTCGCGCCCCGCAGCCTCGCTTAAAAATTGATTTAACCGCTCGCGGATAACAGGCACACGTTTAGGCTCTTCAATCTCAACCAGTTTTAAGTTTTGTAATATAATATCAATCCGGTATTTAACATCCTGCTCAAGCACATTCCCCTCATCGCTTCTAAACTGCTGAAATGCAGTTAAAGCCTGCTGAAATGTTTTTTCTACAATTTTCCACTCTTCTTCTGATACCGTTTCTTCATCGTATTTTACTACTTCTGGCAACCCCAATGCGAGCTGAAGCAAATTGTTAGTGGGCTCATTCAGTTCTGCGCTAACGGCTTTTAACTGCTCATAATAATTCTTCAACAGTACGGTATCAATTCCTGCTGCTTTTACAGTTGAGTTTGCCTGCTCGACATTTATAGACAGGTTTACTTTACCCCTTTCTATTTGTTTGCTGCACTCATTACGCAATTGAAATTCCTTTTCAGAAAATATTTTGGGTAACCTAAGCGATAATTCAAGAAATTTGCTGTTCAGGGATTTGATCTCAACGGTGTATTTTGAGCTACCGGAGTCAAAACTGGCAATTCCATACCCTGTCATGGATTTTATCATGCGGCAAAGATAGTTAATTAGTGATTAGTTGATTAGCGATTAGTGAATGATATGTAAAAAACAAGCTCACTATATAACTAAAAAAGCAGCTAATCTCTGATCTCCAATTAACTAATCACTAATCTTAACATTTTTTCACACTTGCGTTAAAACATTTTTTTAAATTTGTAGCCTGATAAATTTGATGCGCTTCCGTTATATTCTATTAACAATTTTTTTTTATTGCCTTGTTTTTAAGGCCAGCGGGCAGGAAATGTTCCCCGTTAATGGGGTAGTTTATAAAAAAAGCTCGCCTGATAGAGTGCCCCAGGCATCAATTACCAATCTGCGCACAAAATCACTTATGATGACGGATGAACGGGGTACGTTCCATATATTGGCGTTAACCGGTGATACACTTCTGTTCAAAAAATTTGATTATGCCACCCAGTTTTTTGTAATAACAAGTACATTAGATATAAATATTTATCTACAGCCTGTTATAGCGCTCAATGAAGTAACCATAAAAGAGCAGACTAAAAAACAGGAAATAAATGAATCAATGGCGCTATATCAAAAAGGCAATTATTATACGTTAACTCCATCTATATGGTCAATGATCGCTTCCCCTTTAACCGGGATGTATGAGCTTTTTGGACAGCAGCCAAACCGCGCCCGTAAATTTCAACAGCATACACAGGAGGAATTAGAGCATATTGAAGTTAATAAAAGATATACTGCGGCGTTAATAAAAAAAGTAACGGGGTTAACTGATGATAAAGAGGTACAGGAATTTAAAGATGTATTTACCCCTGCATATATAGATATAAAAACATGGAGCGATTATGAGGTGGTAAAATATATAAAAACCTCATTTGATTGGTACAAGACGCATAAAAGGGAAGTTAAATTACCTACGTTATACTAACCTGGTTAAATTCCAAGCGCTTCACAAGCCTTTTCGGCAGCCAGTTTTTCAGCATTCTTCTTGCTAAACTCTTTCCCCAGGCCCATTGTTTCACCGTCAACGCTGGCTTGTACGGTAAATAGTTTTATACTTTCGCCTTCATCATTACCAACCAGGTCAAAAGATATATCCTTGCTGTGGCGCTGGCACCATTCAATCAACTTACTTTTAAAGTTTGTTTCGGTTTGTTCAAGCGTGTGGATATCGATATGCGATTTGATGATATGGTTTATCAAAAAGTTCCTGGTAAAATCATAGCCTTTATCAAGGTATACCGCACCTATCAATGCCTCAAAAGCATCACCCAATAATGATCCCTGCCTTGATTGGCCCATTATGCGGCTATCATATTCAATTATTTTTTCAAAACCCAGCTTGCGTGCTAATTGATTAAGGTTTACCCGGCTTACTATTTTTGAGCGCAGCTCGGTTAAAAAGCCTTCATCTTCATAAGGGTATAGCTTAAACAAAACCTCGGCTACAACACTACCCAAAACAGCATCACCTAAAAACTCCAGGCGTTCGTTACTGTTTTTAACTCCCTTTTTTATGTTTTGCGCAACCGATTTATGGCGAAATGCCAAACGGTATAATGACAAATTACCCGGCACAAATCCGAGTAAATTTTTTAAAACTTTAACGTATTTTCTGTGTGGGGATAAGTAAAGTTTATATAATCGGCTGATAGGCATTCACTTCAATCTTCGTACCTTTTAAAAATAACTGAAGCGTTATGACCGCCAAAACCAAACCCGTTGCTTTGTACTACTTTCACATCCCGCTTTTGGGCGGTATTAAACGTAAAATTTATCTTGGGATCAAAAGCCGGATCATCAGTAAAATGATTGATAGTTGGGGGCACTATACCATTTTTCAAGGTCAATATAGCTGCAATAGCTTCAACAGCACCGGCAGCACCCAATAAATGGCCTGTCATTGATTTAGTCGAGCTGATATTTATATTGTAAATATTCTCGCCAAAAACATCCGTTATAGCTTTTACCTCTTGCGGGTCGCCAATGGGTGTTGATGTGCCGTGCACATTTACATAGTCAATATCTGATGGTGTCATGCCGGCATCTTCAAGCGCAGCCTTCATTACCAGCGCAGCGCCAAGCCCATCGGGGTGCGGGGCTGTCATGTGATAAGCATCGGCACTCATGCCGCCGCCCATCATTTCGGCATAAATTTTAGCGCCTCGTTTTTTGGCATGTTCCAGTTCCTCTAAAATAATAGTACCGGCGCCTTCTCCGGCTACAAAGCCATCGCGATCAAGGTCAAACGGGCGTGAAGCAGTTGCCGGGTCATCATTTCGGGTCGACAAGGCATGCATTGCATTAAACCCGCCAATACCGGCCTCATTAATAATAGCTTCCGATCCTCCGCTTATAAACATATTAGCTTTACCCAGGCGGATATAGTTAAATGAGTCTATCAACGAATTATTTGACGAAGCACAGGCCGAAACCGTTGTAAAATTAGGCCCGCGCAAACCGTATTTAATAGATATATGCCCAGGTGCAATATCGGCTATCATTTTCGGGATAAAAAAAGGATTAAACCGCGGTGAACCGTCGCCCCTGGCAAAGTTCATCACTTCATCTAAAAATGTTTTTAAACCACCAATACCCGAACCCCAGATAACCCCAATACGGCTGGTATCCAGTTTAGAAAAATCTAATCCGGCATCTTTTACAGCTTCTTCTGTCGAATATAAAGCATATTGAACAAAGGGATCCAGTTTTCGTGCGTCTTTTCTGCCTAAAAATCCATCAGCGTCAAAGCCTTTTACCTCGCAGGCAAATTTCGTTTTGAACAATGATGTATCAAAACTCTTAATTAAGGCAGCACCACTTACCCCATTGATCAATGATTTCCAATAATCAGAAACATTGTTACCAATAGGAGTAAGTGCTCCAAGCCCGGTTACTACAACTCTTTTAAACTCCATTTAACAGTTTTAGGAGTTTACTTAACGTTTTTTTCGAGATAAGCTATTGCTTGGCCCACAGTACCGATAGTTTCAGCCTGATCGTCAGGAATAGCTACGTTAAATTCTTTTTCAAACTCCATGATCAATTCCACGGTGTCTAAAGAGTCAGCACCAAGGTCATTGGTGAAGCTAGCTTCGGGGGTTACTTCACTTTCGTCAACTCCCAATTTTTCTACGATTATAGCTTTTACTCTTGAAGCGATATCAGACATAGTATTATAGTTTAGTGATTAATAATTTCAGTGCAAAGAAAAATAAAATCTATCAAATATCAAATGTAAAACTTTTTAGTTATTGGAGTAATAAATTTTCTCTTAAAAGGTTTTTCAATTTGTATTTTTACCGGCGCAAATGTAGTCATTTTGAGCAGGAAATTTTTAAAGTTTGAGATCGATCTTGATTTTGTGCTGATTGCGGTCACAACGTCACTAAAAGATTACCGTATTTGTTACCTTATTAACAAGTGTTTGAATTTTAATTTTATTAAAACTGACGACCTTGCCGTTGATATTTACCGGGGCGCCGCGCCTGTATACTTCTCTCTATATCAATACAATTGGGAGGCCAGCGAAACCGATTTCTACTTTATAGCTAATAAAGGCTCTGATGGTTACCTTATTCCAGAAATGAAAAAGGCCGATTATTTTTTAATGATCAAAAATTATATTGATGATTCTGACCTTGAAACATTAATTTCGGCCTTAAATAAAATACCGGAAGTGGTTGCTGCGGTAAAGATTGATCCAAAAAAAATAAAATCACATGAAAATCTGCTATTTTAGCGGAAAATTGTAAGTGTTGCTTTTACACTTACACCAATTATACCCGATACTATGAAATTATCTTATAACCGAACTAAAATTGTTGCCACCATGGGGCCGGCATCTGCTAATAAAGATGTGCTGCTATCTATGATAAAGGCCGGCGTAAATGTATGCCGCCTGAATTTTTCGCACGGGAAGCCCGAAGACCACAAAAAATTTATTGACCTGATCCGTGAGATCAACACCCAGCATAAAACCAATGTAGCTATCCTGGCCGATCTGCAGGGGCCTAAAATTCGTATAGGTTTGGTAAAAGATGGAGGTATTCATCTCATAAATGGTACACGCATTAATATTACTACGCATGAGTGTATTGGCGATGATAACCGCATATATATTACTTACGATACTTTTCCGCAGGATGTACAAGCCAATGAAATTATATTGTTGGATGATGGGAAGATACAGATGAGGGTAATAGAGACCAACAAAAAGGATTCGGTACTTTGCGAAATTGTGCACGGCGGCATTTTAACATCGCGCAAGGGGGTTAACCTGCCAAATACCAAGAGTATCTATACCAAGTTTAACCAAGAGGACCTGGCAAATTTAAAATATGCTTTAGATTGGGATGTAGACTGGGTAGGCCTTTCTTTTGTGCGTAATGCCGAGGATATCTCTGACCTGAAAAGAATTATCAGCCAAAGCGGTAAGGCAGCTAAAGTGATCGCCAAAATAGAAAAGCCAGAGGCTATTGACAATATTGATGCTATTATAGCTGCTACCGATGGTGTTATGGTTGCCCGTGGCGATCTGGGCGTTGAAATGCCGTTGGAAGAAGTTCCGTTATTGCAGAAAATGATAGCCCGCAAATGCCGCGAAGCGTCAAAACCGGTAATTGTTGCTACCCAGATGCTGGAATCAATGATCACCACACCCCGCCCAACCCGCGCCGAAGTAAATGACGTGGCCAACTCTGTATTAGACGGTGCCGATGCTGTTATGCTTAGCGGGGAAACTTCGGTCGGCGAATTCCCGCTGATCGTTATTGAAACAATGGCTAAAATTATCCGCAATGTGGAGGACCTTGGCTATCCTTTCAATAGCAACAAAACAACAAATCCTGATACCACAGCTCCAGGTTATCTTAGCGATGCGGTATGCGGATCAGCCGTATACCTGGCCGAACATACCAATGCAGTTGGTATAGTTTCTATGACGGCATCGGGTTATACCGCTTTTGAAATATCAAGCTACCGACCAAAAGCCGGTACTTTTATCTTTACAGCTAATAAACACTTACTAAACGCCCTGAGCCTGGTTTGGGGAGTGCGCACATTTTATTATGATGAAGTGGAAAGCACCGATAAAACCATCAGCGATGTAAATAATATCCTAAAAGCTGAAAATTTGATACAGGAAGGCGATGTGGTTATCAATACCGGTGCCATACCTATATTTAAGCGCGGCAAAACCAATATGCTTAAAGTAACGGTTATTGAGTAAAGTTTTTAATGTTTAAAGTGTTGTAAATGTTGAATAGGCATAGCTTATTTAACATTTACAACTTTATAACTTCTACAACGCTCTCCCTAATATATCTCCGCAGCACAAATCTTTAAAAACAGCTTATCAAGGCTGCTAAAGTAATAATCCCAATAAATTCTTAATATTCCCATCTCTATATAACTTATAACTTATCTTTTGACGCATTATTGCTAAAAGGGTTTAACTATTATTACATAGGCTATTTCGGCTGGCTATAATTACTTCAATTCTTTTTATTTACCATTCTATATAATTATATTGCGAAGGTTAACCCTCTTTTAATAAATTGATTAGGATCGTGCGTAAATGTGTCTTAGTGGCATTATTGTCTTCTTTTAGTTTCGGTACTTTATTTGCGCAGGAAAAACAAGATTCCCCTGAAGTTCTTAACCGTCAATCGGATGCCAAAGATGTGATCAGGGCTTTTTTCAGAAAAAAAACCACTATTGATACCGGCGAGAAACACCCCTATTTTTCCATACTTCCATCGGCGGGGTTTAACCCAAGCGTGGGGCTTTCTATTGGTGTAACTTCTACAGGGGGAAAGAATTATGGTAATCCTAATACCACAACCTTTTCGGTATATAATGCTAATGCTTATATATCAACATATGGCCTCGCTTCGTTCGAGTTAAAAGAAAATGTATTTACTGCTGATAATGAATTTAACATACAGGGCGGTGTACAAATAGGAAAAACCGTAGCGCTTGATTATGGCGTAGGTACGGGGCACGCTGTACAAGGCGAAGGCAGCTTTTCTATAAACAGCTTCCCGCTGGCTAATAATGCGGATGTTTTCCCGATAGATTATACCTATATTAAATTTTCTGAGCGTATTTATAAAAAAATATTTGATCATATCTATGTAGGTGCAGGATTTGTAGCCGACATTTATACCAATATTGATGATGAGCGACGGTTAGGTACCAATTTAAGTACACATAATGTAAGGTATAGCAGGTTAAATGATTATCCAAGCGACGGATACCAGGCAAATGGCTTTTTATTCAATTTCGAGTATAATTCCAGGGATCAGACAAACCGCCCATACAAAGGATTATATATCGATTTGGTTTTACGAACAAACCAACATTGGCTGGGGAGTAATCACGAAGCCATGCAGTTAAAAACCGAATTGCGAAAATACTGGAGTTTATCAAAAAAAGACCCCGAACATGTAATTGCATTCTGGCTTTGGGGCAGTTATTTACTACGGGGCGCAATACCTTATTTAGAACTTCCCGGCACCGGCAGCGATGCAGCAGGCAGGCTTGGCAGGGCATATACTATTGGCAGGTTTAAAGGGCCGTCATTTTATTATAACGAGGCAGAATACCGGTTCCCTATTACTTCAAATAAATTGCTTGGTGGGGTTGTATTTGCCAATATGGAAACTGCCGATAACCAGCGTACCATAAAACTATTTCAATATGTTGAACCGGGGGCCGGTATAGGCTTGCGCTTATTATTCAATAAGTACACCCGGTCAAATCTTTGTATTGATTACGGCAGGGGTAATTACGGGTCAAATGGCTTATTCCTGGGCCTTAACGAAGTTTTTTAGCCCCTATTATACATATTGGTATTGTAATATGGCAACTACATATGGGGTCAGCATTTTTACATTATGCTCCTGGTTTAATGGTATCTCCAAAAAATCACCCGGCCCTAACCTAAAAGTATTTTCTCCTACCAGGCATCTACACTCGCCTTTCAATATAAAAAAGCTTTCCTTCAGGTTATCATGTGTTTCATCCGGCACATCACTTTTTGTAATGATCAGCATTTGAGCAAATTGATCGTCCTGCCGCAACACATGGCAGGAAAAATCTTCGTCAGGATATTCAGGTATCAAATGGTCAAGTGATGTTAACCAACTAACGTGGTTTGACCGGGCATGAGTTATGGGGAGATTATCCAGGTCAAATTGAACTTCCGTTTCAGTGAATCCAAGCGAATTTAATATTTTTTGCTTTAAACCGGCATCCGGGGTTACGGCATTATCTGTAGCTATTCTTTCTATAGTCCTTTCAATATTCAACAACTCTGCCCTAATTTCCGGAAAAAGATCACACATTTTAAGTACAGCATCCTGCTCATCAGCAGTTAGCAGTCCGGTGCAATATTCTTCTAAAATGCCGCTATCGATATATTCCCTTACGTTCATTTTACTTTGCAACGTTATTTATTTAATAGTTTAATACCGTTAATTGATAGCTAATTATAGTTAGAGGTGGGGCAAATGGTTAATAGTGTGCGATATCAAGGTTTTTGTAAGTGTAAATATACTAATACATATTAGTTAAAAGCCAAACTTCTTAACAATATGGACAAATTTATGGCGGCTCTAATAGTCAAATTATTACCTTAGTAAACATAATTCCCAATCAATGTATTTTATTCTTTCAAAATTATTAGTTTACCTGCTTTTCCCGCTTTCATGGATATTAATATTGCTGATCATTTCTTTAATAGTTAAAGACCGAAAACGAAAACGCCAATTTTTAATTGCTGCCCTTGTATTGTCATTCCTATTCTCAAATACAGTGTTATTCAATCAGTTTGCAAAAGGTTGGGATATTCCGGCCTATGATCTAAAATCCTCTGAAAATTACAGTTGCGCAATTGTATTAGGCGGTTTTTCGGGCCCTGACAAGTTTGGGAAAGGGCATTTTAATTGGGCAGCTGACCGGTTTATACGAGGTGTCGAACTGCTTACCACGGGCAAAGTGTCTCATTTATTGATCAGCGGAGGAAATGGAAGCTTACTGCCGGGGGCCTTTAGAGAAGGTGATTGGGCAAAATCGCAATTGCAGGAATTAAAAATTGCTGATAGTGCAGTGTTAGTAGAAAACAGATCACGTAATACAATAGAGAACGCACGTTTTTCGAATGTGATACTTAAACAATCCCATTTAAATGGGCCTTATTTATTGATCACATCTGCATTTCACATGCGCCGTGCACAAATGATATTCAAAAAGGAAGGCATAAATGTTATCCCCTTTCCGGTTAATTTTTTTACAAAACAGGAGAAATATTCATTTGATGATTACGTCATCCCATCCGTTGATGCATTATCCGGGTGGAGTACATATATAAAAGAGGTAATTGGCTATATGACCAACAGCTTTAATGGATAACCAATTTATAGCGAGGGGTTTTAAACCCCTTGCTATAAATTGATTAGTGTACCGCCTCCCCGCTATGCGGATCGATACGTTTGATGGTAAAATTAGTTGCGGGTTTTACTACCAAAGGTATTTTTTCTATCTGGGTGTCACTGGTATCCAGCCCAAACGCTTTAGCTTCTGATTGCGCCAGCTTTTTAATAGTAAAATAACTGTTCAAAATAAAGCCCTCTGATATACTGAACAGGTTATTATACGAAAGGAATTTCTCCATAATAACAAAACGGAAATCGGAAACCACTTTGAACTTATTTAATGAATCGTATTTACTGGTAATATCCAGTTCATTCCGGCTCACCATATCCTCAATTACTTTCCGGTAAAGCACATTAACCCGCGGCTGTATCCTGAAACCTAACCTAAAATCTATCCGGATAACTTTCCCCGGCTCTATCTGGTCAACGCTGTATTCCATAGTGTAAGGCTCATCCGTAGTATCAATATGTATAAACCAATACGTGTCCGCGCGTTTTGGGCTTCGGCTTCTTATGGAATACATTATCTTTTCTTCTATTTGCCTGCTGTTGTTTGCCTTGGTCAAATAAATTAACTGACTTGAATATTTAGCGATGGATTGATCGGCACTTAGGGCGGTAAGCAATGGTATCTGGTCTTTTAGGTCAATAAAATGCAAAAAGCGGTTGTTGATCTTACGGGCTTTAAACCAAATGTACATCGTAAATATTAGCCCGAATTCGAATACCAGGAAGAATAATCTTTTTAACAGCTTTATTGCATTCGCAACAAAGAAGGAGAACTCTACGGTTAAGAACACACATAAAATAATTGTAACCAACCAAATAGGCCAATGCTTAACAAAGCGCATAAAGTAATACATTAGTATAGTGGTCATCAGCATGGCTATGGTGATAGAGAAGCCATAAGCCGCTGTCATTGCCTCAGAAGTGCGGAAGTATAAGGATACGGCTATACAACCAAAGCAAAGTATCCAGTTAATGCTGGGGATATAAATTTGTCCGCGAATATTGGACGGGTATTTAATGGTGATGCGCGGCCAAAAATTCATACTTACCGCTTCACTTATTAATGTAAATGAACCGCTTATTAAGGCCTGGCTGGCAATAATGGTTGCCATAGTGGCCAGCGCTACGCAAGGTATCATAAAGGTATGGGGGTTAGGCACTATTTGGTAAAATGGGTTTACGTTTGTAAAATCTTTACCGGCTGGTTGCATCAATACCCATGCGCCTTGCCCCAAATAGTTTAGCAGCAGAGTTACCTTTACAAATATCCAACTGATCTGTATGTTTTTACGGCCGCAATGCCCCAGGTCAGAGTACAATGCTTCGGCGCCAGTGGTACATAAAAAAACCGCGCCCAAAAGGTATATGGCCCTTGGATGGGTTGTTAATAGTTTTATGCCATATATAGGGTTAAATGCCCGAATAATAGATGGGTTATGTGCAAACTGAAGTGCCCCCAGCACTCCTATCATCAAAAACCAAAGCAGCATTACCGGCCCGAATGCAGAGCCAACCACTTTGGTGCCGAACTGCTGAAAGAAAAAAAGCAACAACATTATACCAATTACGATACCCAAAATAAGCCGGCTGCCGGGTACAAATGATGATGCCAAAGCAGGTACATTGCTTAAACCCTCAATAGCCGAGGTTACCGATATCGGCGGCGTTATAATACCATCCGCCAATAGCGTACCTGCACCTATTATAGCCGGGATAGCCAGCCATTTGCCGTAACGTCTTACCAGTGCATACAGCGAGAATATACCACCTTCACCGCGGTTATCGGCCTGTAGTGTTATAAAAATATACTTAAAGGTAGTTTGCAGGGTGAGCGTCCAAAAGATACAAGAGATGGAGCCCAGCACTAAGGCTTCATTTATTGTTCGCCCTTCAACCAATAGGGTTTGAAAAACATATAGGGGCGATGTACCTATATCGCCAAAAATAATTCCGAGCGTTATTAATACGCCTGCCGCGGATAGCGTTTTTAAATGAGGTGTCATGTTTTGTTTGTTGATAAAATTAGACTGGGTGAAAAAAGACTGATTGTTGTTTTTATTTATGTGTTATTGATTGGTAGTGTAAAATGGAACCGGCTGCCATCTCCTGTTTCGCTCTCTACTCCAATTGTGCCGCTTTGTGCTTCAATAAAGTCTTTTGCTATTGCAAGGCCCAGGCCGGTACCTGTTTTTTCGGCATCGGCGCCCGGTACTTTAAAGTAGCGTTCAAAAATTCTTGACAGGTATTTTGTATCTATACCCTGCCCATGATCTTTTACAGAAAACTCAAGCATATTGCCCTGCTTCTTTTTTACGGTAAGATTAATAGTTGATTTTGCCGGACTGTATTTTATGGCGTTTGATAAAAGATTGATCAATACCCAGGTGGTTTTATCCAGGTCGGCCAGCACATTGGGCAGGGTTTCGGGGCAGTCAACAGTTATAGTTACCTCCTTTTGATCGGCCAGTGATTTTATGGCTTGCACTGCATAATTAACAATATTTTTAGGGTGCGTGCTTCCAAAATTCAGCTGTAGCTTCCCTGTTTCAATTTGGGCCGCATCCAATAACTCGCCGGTTATCTGTAATAACCGTTGTGCATCATCGTCAATATTTTGAAGCAGTTGCTTTTGCTCATTATTTATCGCGCCTACCCGTTTATCTTCCAGCAGTTTAAGGCTCATTTTAATGGAGGAGATAGGTGTTTTCAACTCGTGCGATACCGTTGCTATAAAAGTGGTTTTAGCTTCGTCAAGCTGCTGAAAATCGGTTATATTTTTAAGGATGATGACTTTGCCTATAACCGCGCCTTCGTTGGTAACTTCCAGTATTTCCTTCGTAAAATAACTCTCCCGGTCATCCGCATATATTTTCATTTTGGCCTGGCCGTTAACCAGCATATTGCGCAATAAGTCGTTTTCTAATGCGACATTTGGAGCATATTGGGCAGTTAATCTTTCTTCGGGTAAACCAATTAAACTACAGGCAACCTTATTAGCGAAGATGATAAACATTTTATCGTCCAACCCGATAATGGCATCATGCATGGAGTTGATAATGGTTTCTATCCTTTTCTTTTCAAAAAGGATGCTGGCCAGGTTGCTGGTTTCATAGTCATTCAGTTTGCGGGCCATCTGGTTAAAGGCATCGGCAACTTCGCCAAATTCATCTTTCGACTTGAACATGATCCGCTTATTATAGTTCTTATTGGCTATTTCGCGTATACCGGATATTAACTCGCGAACCGGATTGGCTATATAGCTCGGGAAGTTAACCGCGAAGCTAAAAGCAATTAAAAAACAAAGCGAACCAATAAAAGAAACGAGAATAATAGCCTTGTCGGCGGTATTATTGGCAAAGGTATTTTTACGTTCAATGGCATTCATATTCAATTGCGAAATGCCATACATAATATTTTTCATTTTTATTTTTAATTCAGCTACGGCAGCCGGGTTGTTTTGACTTTGCTTAAACTGTTCAAAACTTGCGCGTAACGAATCGGCCAACTTATCCTCTCCGGCTTCTGTAATATTATGCTCCTCTTTATTTATATTGTCTTCAATTATTTGAAACCCGGCATTGTTGGGTATGGCGTTGCCCGGTTGGTCCAAAACCTGCCCAATATTTTTGGTGTAGATGAGCGACCGGTAATTGTCCTTTAAAATAACCTTTGAATCTGTTGAGAGGCGGGTAAGGTAATAATCAGCCAGTCCGGAACTTACCAGCGCCATAAGGAAAAGAAAGCCAATACCGGCGCGTAGTTTACTTTTAATGCTCATGATAGAATAATTAAGTCGATATCTGTTTTCGACATTTTATTTAATAGTTGTGTAAATACAGCGGTTTTCATTACCAGCTGGTAAAATTTAAAGTGGGGCTTTCCAATACAAATAGTAGTTACTTCATATTTTTCGGCAGTTTGCCATATCGTCTTCGCTACCTGGTCGCTTTTTACTTTTAAAACTTCTGCGCCCAACTGTGTAGCCAGTTTCATATTGTTTATTAAATGCCGTTGCGAAGCCAGGTTGATCTTATCGCTACTTTCGTTTGAGGTTTGCACATATAGTAAATACCATTTGGAATGATAGTAGGAAGATAACCTTGACGTTTTGCGTATAATATTTTTAGCCGATTCTTCATTGGTGCTGATACAAGCTAAAAATATCTCTGATCTTAACTTAGTTGTTTTGGGCACTTCGGTATCAATTTTCCGTTCCAACTGGTGTGCAACCTCTCGCAATGCCAATTCTCTTAATTGCAATATCCTTTCTATCTGGAAAAAGTTATTTAAGGCCATTGGCACTTTTTTCAGATCATATATTTTCCCTTCTTTTAGCCTTTCTATTAACTCATCTGCGGTTAAGTCAATGTTTACTACTTCATCCGCCATTTGCAAAACCTTATCAGGTATACGTTCGTTTATAGCAACTCCGGTTATTTTCTCTACCTCTTCGTTCAAACTTTCAATATGCTGAATGTTGATCGCGCTGATCACATTTATCCCGGCATTTAAAATATCCACTACATCCTGCCAGCGTTTTTCGTTTTTGCTGCCTTCAATATTGGTATGTGCCAGTTCATCTATAACCACAACTTCGGGCCGCAGGTTGATAATGGCATTCATATCCATTTCATCCAGCTCTTTGCCTTTATAAAACAATTTACGGCGCGGGATAACGGGCAGGCCTTCTAGTTGTGCCTGGGTTTCTTTGCGCTGATGCGTTTCGATATACCCGATTTTAACATCAATGCCATTACGCATTAATGCCTGTGCTTCAACCAGCATACGGTACGTTTTGCCTATACCGGCGCTCATACCGATATATATCTTAAACTTACCGCGCCTGGAGCGTTTAATTAACTCCAGGAAATGCTCTACCGATCGCTCTTTTTCTTCACTCATTTTAAAACTTTTTAAAACCTACAAAAGGGAGTGTTAAAAACACCCCCTTTTTGCATGAACCCCAGTCTGATATTTTAATCAACAAACAAATTAAAATAAAAAGCTCACGCTATCTTAAATATCTTTAGGCCTCACCTAAATCCTCTCCAAAGGAGAGGACTTAAAGCCCCTCTCCCTTGGAGAGGGGTTGGGGTGAGGCTACTGTTTCACTTCATCAAGCGCCACATTTAATTTTAACACGTTTACTTTTGACGGACCAAACACTCCCAACAATGGCTTTTCGACATGGTCATTAATAATTTTCTCAACCACGTCCGCTGAAATGTTTCGTGCTTTTGCAATACGGGCAACTTGTATTTCGGCCCCTGCGGGAGACAGATCGGGATCTAACCCACTACCCGATGCGGTAACCAGTTCGGCAGGTATTTGTGCCTTTGTTACACCGGGGTTATGTTTTAAAAAGGTATCAATACGGCCCTTAACATCCTTGTTCAAATAATCAGGGTTCGATGGGCCTTTGTTTGATCCTCCAGATCCGGCAGCATTATAATCAACCGCCGAAGGGCGTGACCAGAAATATTTGTCTTTGGTGAATTTTTGCCCGATGTTGGCGTAACCAACAGTGCGGCCATTAAATTGAATGGTTTCGCCATCGCCATGGCCCGGTGTAAATTTGCCAATGCCTGCTATGGCCAGCGGATATAAACCCGATACGATCACCAATAAGATGAGTGTTAATTTGACCGATGGTAATAAATAAGTTTTCATATTACTTAGTATTAATATTATTTTAAATTAAAATGCCAACCACAAGGTCGATTAATTTGATGCCTATAAATGGGATAAGCACGCCGCCCAAACCATAGATCAACAGGTTACGGCGCAATAAAGCGCTGGCACCAATAGGTTTATACTCAACCCCACGTAAAGCTAACGGTATCAATAATGGAATAATGATCGCATTAAATATTACAGCTGACAGGATTGCCGATTGCGGGCTATGCAGGTCCATAATATTCAACGCTTTTAATGCGGGTATAGACACCATAAACAATGCCGGTACAATAGCAAAGTATTTAGCAACGTCATTGGCGATAGAGAAGGTTGTCAACGTACCGCGTGTCATCAGTAATTGCTTACCAATTTCCACGATCTCTATCAGCTTGGTTGGGTCATTATCCAAATCCACCATATTGCCGGCTTCTTTGGCGGCTTGTGTGCCGCTGTTCATGGCAACGCCAACATCGGCCTGGGCTAAAGCAGGGGCATCGTTGGTACCATCCCCCATCATGGCAACCAGTTTGCCGCCCTGCTGCTCCGCTTTAATGTAGTTCATTTTATCCTCGGGTTTGGCTTCGGCAATAAAATCATCCACACCTGCCTTTTCAGCAATAAAACGGGCGGTTAACGGGTTGTCACCGGTAACCATTACGGTTTTCACACCCATTTTACGCAGGCGTTCAAAACGCTCGGCAATACCGGGTTTAATAATATCCTGTAGTTCAATTACCCCCAATATTTGTTCATTTTGCGATACTACCAACGGTGTACCGCCATTCGAGGCAATGTCTTTTACTTTTGCTTCTGTTTCGGAAGGGAATTCATGTCCTGCTTTAGCGGCTATATTACGGATAGAATCAAAAGCGCCTTTACGAATGCGTAAACCATCCGGCGTATCCAGGCCGCTTGACCGGGTTTCGGCAGTAAATTTGATGAATACAGAATCCTCCGGTGCTTTAACTGTCAACATATTTTTGCCTTGTTCTGCCAACTCAACAATTGATTTTCCTTCGGGGGTTTCGTCCGCCAACGAACTTAAAACGCAGGCTTTAACAAAAGCTTCTGTATTAACACCATTGGCAGGATAAAAATTGGTTGCCTTACGGTTACCAATAGTTATGGTGCCTGTTTTATCTAAAAGTAAAGTGTCTAAGTCGCCCGCTGTTTCAACTGCTTTGCCCGATTTGGTAATTACATTGGCGCGCAATGCCCTGTCCATCCCCGCAATACCGATGGCTGATAAAAGGCCGCCGATAGTAGTAGGTATCAAACAAACAAACAGCGAAATAAATGCCGCTATGGTAATAGGCGTATTTGAATAATCGGCAAAGGGTTTTAAGGTAACGCAAACAATAACAAATATGAGCGTAAAGCCTGCGAGTAATATAGTTAAGGCAATTTCATTAGGTGTTTTTTGACGCGATGCACCTTCAACCAGGGCAATCATCTTATCCAAAAAGCTTTCGCCAGGCTGGGTAGTTACCATTACCTTAATATGGTCTGACAGTACTTTTGTACCACCGGTAACAGATGATTTATCACCACCCGACTCCCGGATAACGGGGGCCGATTCACCGGTTATAGCCGATTCATCAATAGTTGCAATACCTTCAATAATCTCACCGTCTGTTGGGATGGTATCGCCTGCTTCACATAAAAACACATCGCCCTTTTTTAATAACGACGACATCACCAATTGTTCCTTGCCATCAACAATTAGGCGGGCAGGTGTTTCTTCGCGGGTTTTACGCAAGCTTTCGGCCTGGGCTTTACCGCGAGCTTCGGCTATGCCTTCTGCAAATGTTGCAAACAGCACGGTAAGCAGCAACACTATAAATATGGTTAAGTTGTAACCAAAGCTTCCCTGTTCTTTATTAAATAAGGAGAAAATGGTTACTACCAGCATTACCGCGCACCCTATCTCCACAGTAAACATAACCGGGTTGCGGAATAATAAACGGGGATTAAGTTTAATAACAGATTGCTTTAAAGCATCTCTTACCTGGTCGCCCTGGAATAGTATATTTTTATCAGATCTCATGTTGATTTCTTTTTGATTATTTAAGTGAAAAATGTTCGGCAATAGGGCCCAATGTTAATGCCGGGAAGAATGATAAGGCAGCCACAATAATTATAACCGCAAATATCATAATGCCGAATGTGCCTGTATCTGTTTTTAAAGTACCTGCAGACTCTGGTATGAATTTTTTATTCGCCAGTATACCTGCAATAGCCACCGGGCCAATGATTGGGAAAAACCTGGAAAGAAACATGACTATGCCGGCGCCAACGTTCCAAAAGATACTGTTATCGCCCAATCCTTCATATCCTGATCCATTATTGGCCGAGCTGGAGGTAAACTGGTAAAGCATTTCGGAAAAACCATGATACCCGGGATTGTTTAACCATGCTGATGGTTTTTCAGTCCAGTTAATACCAGGAAAATGAACCAGCACATAGGCCGCGATTGCCGTGCCAACCAAAATTACAAAAGGGTGCCACAAAGCGACAAGCGAGGCGATCTTCATCTCGCGAGCCTCTATCTTTCGTCCCATAAATTCGGGGGTACGTCCAACCATCAGTCCTGAAATAAATACCGCTATGATGATGAATATATAAAAGTTCATGTACCCAACACCTATGCCACCGTAAAACGCATTGATCATCATATCAAACATCTGCGCAATGCCCGAAACTGGCATCATACTATCATGCATAGCGTTTACTGAGCCATTTGAGGTTACCGTAGTAGTTACTCCCCAATAAGCAGAAGCTGCTGCTCCAAAGCGCACCTCCTTTCCTTCCATGGCCCCGCCGGGCTGGCTTACCCCTAAGCGGGCAATAGCCGGATTGCCATTCACTTCGGCAATAATGGATGGTATTACCATCATCAGAAACCCAACCGTCATTACCCCGAATATTACCCAGGCTAATTTTCTTTTCTTCAAATAATAGCCTAATGCAAAAATGAGGGCAATAGGGATAATAATTATGCTGATGTCTTCAACAATGTTGGTGAGATAATTTGGATTTTCGAGCGGATGCGCAGAGTTGGCGCCATACCAGCCACCGCCATTGGTACCTACCTGTTTTATAGCGATCATGGCAGCAGCCGGGCCACGCGAAACGTGTATGGTATCGCCTTGTAAGCCTATCAGCGTGTCTTTACCTTTATAACTGGTTGGTGTACCGTTAAAAGCCAGGATAATAGCTACAACAAAACTTACAGGTAATAATACCCTTGTAATTGCCTTTACAAAATAATCCCAAAAGTTACCCAGTTTATCGGTCACTTTATCTTTCATCGCCTTGAAAATTACCATCATGGCAGCAAAACCTGTTGCGGCACTTACAAAGTGTAAAAAGGTAAACACAAACAATTGCGTGTAATAAGTAGCGCCGCTTTCGCCCGAATAATCCTGCAAGTTGGTGTTAGTTATAAAACTAATTGCTGTATTAAAAGCAAGGTCGGGGGTTTGATCGGGGTTATGATCCGGGTTTAAAGGCAAATGCGATTGCTTTAACAAGCAGAAAAAGCTGTAAAACAACCACAGGCAATTAATAGTTAATAGTGCCTTTAAGTGCTGTTTCCAGTTCATTTCCCGTTTAGTGTCAATGCCGCTAAACTTAAAGATCAACCGTTCAACAGGGGCCATAAAATCCAGCCAGGTTTTTTCCCCGTTAAATACTTTAGCAATGTATTTACCCAGCGGTATGGCAAGGGCGACACTTGCCGCGTACATAAAAATAATACCTATGTATTCAGTGTTCATAGTTTTGATAATTAAAATTTTTCAGGTTTAAGCAATACATAAACCATATAGATAAATACGGCGATTGATATGATGAATAATGCGATCATAGCGATTAGATTTTTTCGAAATAGTTAACGGTTTTGAAAAAGAGCCAGAAGATGACGATGAAGCTGGCTATATAAATAATGGTCTGTAAAACGTCCATAACAATATGTTTTGCAGGACGCTATACCAAGCTAATGCCATAAGTAGCCTGTTGATTTCAATAAATTGAAAATCAATTAATTAAATAAAGTTTTGAATTTTGCTTATTAAGTACGGGCTATCATTTTGATAGGGTTTTATCAAAATGTCGTCTGAACCACGATTCGTGGGATTAAAGGGATAGGCCGGATGAAATGTAAACATTTCGATGGAATCGTTATAATCCTAAAATCCCACGAATCGTGGTTCAGACAATTATTCCAATCCATACTCCTTCAACTTGCGATACAACGTAGCAATCCCGATATTTAACAACCTTGCTGCTTCGGCCCGGTTGCCGTTGGTATGGTTAAGTACCCGTTGAATATGGAGTTTTTCAACCGATGAAATGTCAAATGCGGAAACGGGATTGCCTGTTTTAGCGATCACGGTTTCAAATTCGTAAGGTAGCAGGGAAGCATCCAGTTCATTACCGTCGCAGAGGATAACAGCACGCTCAATAACATTTTTTAATTCGCGCACATTGCCGGGCCAGTTATAGGCTTCCAGTTTTTGTAAAAAATCATCGGTAAACCCGGTTATCTGCTTATTTACTTTTGTCGCGAAATATTGTACAAAATTCTTGGTCAACGGGCCAATATCTTTTTTACGGTCGCGTATAGCGGGTAAGATGATTTGAAAAACGGATAACCGGTAAAACAAATCAGACCGGAAATTGCCTTTCGCTACTTCTTCGTGCAGGTCGCGGTTGGTTGCAGCCAATATACGTACGCTTACCTGGGTGGTTTTGGTATCGCCTATTTTAATAAACTGCTGCGATTCTAACACCCGCAGTAATTTGGCTTGCAGGTCATGATCCAGTTCGCCTATTTCATCTAAAAAAATGGTGCCGCCGTTGGCTTCTTCAAATAACCCCTTTTTGTCTTTAACAGCACCGGTAAACGAGCCGGCTTTATGGCCAAACAGTTCGCTCTCTAATAACTCTTTGCTAAAAGCACTGCAATTTATCGCGACAAATGTTTTGGCGCTACGCGGGCTTGCCTGGTGTATAGCCTCGGCAAAAACTTCCTTGCCTGTACCGGTTTCGCCCAGTAGCAAAACTGTAGTATCTGTGCCCGCCACGCGTTGTGCCAATTTAATAGCTGCTGCTATCGAAGGTGATGTGCCTATAATCCGCTCAAAGCCAAATTTTAAATTAAGCTTATTTTCAAGCTCCAAAACACGGCGCTGTAAAATGGCCTTATCCATCGCCTTGCTTACCAGCGGGATAATCTTTTCATTATCATCGCCCTTAGTTATATAATCAAACGCGCCGTTCTTGATAGCGGTAACCCCATCGCCAATAGTACCATAGGCGGTAAGCACAATAATTTCAATAGCAGGGTAATTTGCTTTAATGGTTTTGGTAAGTTCTATCCCGTTAATATCGGGCAGCTTTACATCGCTTATCACCACATCAACTACGTCATGTGCTAAACGGCGCAATCCGTCTTTGGCGGTAGCTGCTTCTATTACCCCATATCCCTCCAATTGTAAAATACGGGCAAGCAGCTGGCGTAAACGATCTTCGTCATCAATAATTAACAACCTGCCTTTTGATATGCTCATCGGGTACAAATGTCAATATTTAATTCAAACTGTCAAATCCTTAAAATTTCCTAACTTGGATGTCGCTAACTGTAACAAATACACCATTTAAAAAAACACTTTTCAGTTATGGTATTTTTCCATACATTTGCGGGCTAATTGTTGCTCATTGAAATCGCTAAGAAATTTTTCGATTCCTTTTACCGGCCTTGCGCTGGGAAAGCACCTTTTTGAGTTTGACATTACAGATGCTTTTTTTGACGAATTTGAATATTCGCTGGTTAAAAAAGCTGATCTGAAATGCCTGGTCGAACTGGAAAAACAGGAAACTATGCTGATCCTGAGCTTTCATATAAAAGGCGTGGTGGATGCAAGCTGTGATAAGTGTTTAAGCCAATATCCGCAGGAATTGGACATTCACGAACGGCAGATCGCCAAGTTTAGCGAGGAGCCAATTGACGAGGATGAAGAGATCATCACCCTAAGCAAAAACGACCACGAGGTTGCATTGGCCGGGCTGATATATGAATACATAAACGTTGCAGTGCCTTTTATAAAAACCTGCGGCGATGAGGGGAACACCCCGTATTGCGATAAAGAAATGCTGGATAGCTTAGCAAAGCTATCTGCAAATAATGAACAGGATGAGCAAATAGACCCACGATGGGACGCGCTCAAAAATATTAAATAAACTATAATAACCAGAAGTTATGCCACATCCAAAACGTAAAATATCCAAATCAAGAAGAGATAAGCGTAGAACTCACGACAAGGCTTTAGCGCCAACTTTAACCACTTGTAAAACAACCGGTGCCGTACATTTACCGCACAGAGCATATACCGTTGATGGTAATGTTTACTACAACGGCAAATTGCTTATTGAAAAAGCAGTAGCTTAACCTAATTTTCTATAATGAAACCAACCTTCGCTATCGCTCAAAAAACGGAACGATCAATACAGCGAAGGTTAGCTTCATTGCCATTAAAAAACAAATTTCTTTAATGAAAATTGGCTTAGATATTATGGGCGGTGATTTTGCTCCCGAGGCGGCAGTTTTAGGGGCAATTTTGGCTTATAAGGAAATCCCGCAATCTAAGCTGGTACTCATTGGAGATAAGGATGTTGCGGTAACAATACTCCAGGAAAACAATTTCAGCCCTGATAATTTTGAGTTTGTACACACAACCGAAGTTATTGGCATGGGCGAGCATCCCACAAAGGCGGTAATTCAAAAACCAAATTCGAGCATTAGCGTAGGTTATGGCTTGCTTAAAGAAGGGCAGATAGATGCCTTTTCATCAGCAGGAAATACCGGGGCAATGCTGGTTGGGGCAATGTTCAGCGTTAAAACCATCCCCGGCATTTCAAGGCCGGCAATTACTACAATTGTACCCAAACTTAAAGGAGGTTTGGGTATTTTGTTGGATGTAGGCGCTAACTCTGATTGCAAACCAGATAACCTGTTGCAGTTTGGTGTTCTTGGCAGCCTGTTTGCCGAACTTATTTATGGCATAAACAACCCTCGTGTTGGCCTGATCAATATTGGCGAAGAGGAAGAAAAAGGTAATATGCTTTGCCTGGCCGCTTACCCGCTGATGAAGGAAACCAACCTGTTTAATTTTGTAGGTAATGTGGAAGGCCGCGACCTGTTTACCGACGAGGCCGATGTATTTGTATGCGATGGCTTTACCGGCAATGTGATTTTAAAGCTGGCCGAATCGCTTTATGTAATTTCTATTAAAAAGAATTTAAAGGACGAATTTTTTGAACGGTTTAATTATGAACAATACGGGGGCAGCCCTATATTGGGTATAAACGCGCCTGTTGTTGTTGGCCACGGGATATCAAACCCAAAGGCTATAAAAAACATGATCCTTTTATCAAAAAATATGATTGACAGTAACCTGGTGAATAAAATACAGCAGGCATTTCAATAAAAACAAAACTATGAGTAAAATTCACGCCGCTATTACCGCAGTAAACGGTTATGCACCAGACTACATTCTCACTAACGAGGAGTTGTCGCACATGGTAGATACCAATGATGAATGGATAACCACCCGAACCGGTATTAAAGAGCGCAGAATACTAAAAGGCGAAGGCCTGGCTACCTCTGATCTTGCTGTACCTGCCGTGCAGGGCCTGTTAAAAAAACGGGGCATCGGCGCCGAAGAGATCGACCTGATAATTTTTTGCACTACAACACCCGATATGCTTTTCCCGGCTACGGCCAATTTGTTCGCTCATAAAATAGGCGCGGTAAACGCCTGGGGGTTTGATTTACAGGCAGCCTGCTCGGGCTTTTTGTTTGGATTGACAACCGGCGCGCAGTTTATTGAAAGCGGCAAGCATAAAAAAGTATTAGTTGTTGGCGCTGATAAAATGTCATCGATAGTTGATTACCAGGACCGTGCAACGTGTATTATTTTTGGCGATGCTGCCGGTGCAGCGTTGCTGGAGCCAAATACCGACGGTTACGGAATTATAGATTCTATATCAAAAAGCGATGGCTCTGGTATACCCTTCCTGCACATGAAGGCAGGCGGTTCATTAAAACCTGCAAGCCACGAAACTATTGATGCCCGCGAGCATTATGCTTACCAGGAAGGCAAGGCCGTATTTAAATTTGCCGTAACCAATATGGCCGATGTTGCCGCCGAAGTAATGGAGCGCAACAATTTAACAGGTGATGATGTTGCATGGCTGATACCGCACCAGGCCAATAAACGCATTATTGATGCCACTGTTGCCCGCACAGGAATAGACCCTGATAAAGCAACTATAAATATTGAGCGTTATGGCAACACTACCAACGCTACTATCCCCCTATGTTTATGGGAGTGGGAAGATAAATTTAAAAAAGGCGATAACCTGATATTGGCAGCATTTGGCGGCGGGTTTACCTGGGGCTCCATTTATTTAAAATGGGCTTATTGATGTGCAAATTCGTGGATATGCAGATGTGCAAATGATTATTAAAATGCGGATAATTTAGAGTTATCTAATTCGCACATTAAATTTGAACATTGTTAAATATCTTTTGTTTATTTGTTACTGTTAACTATTATACTTAATTAACCTAAAAAATCCGCACATCTGCATATTTGCACATTTGCACATTATCAACCAACGTATGGATATTAAACAAATTCAAGATCTTATTCGCTTTGTCTCCAAATCAGGAGTTAATGAAGTTTCAATAGAACAGAAGGATTTTAAAATCACGATAAAAACAAACGAGGCTGCAGTTCATAGTGCAGCACCGGCTCCGCAGCATATTGCTGTTGCAGCGCCTGTTGCCCCCGCTGCTATTCCGGCTGCTTCTGCTGAACTGGAACCCGCTATTGTTGCCGCGTCAAATTATGTGACCATAAAATCGCCAATGATAGGTACTTTTTACCGTTCGGCAACACCCGAAAAACCTTTGTTTGTTAACGTAGGTGATGAAATTAAACCCGGAACAGTAGTTTGTATAATTGAAGCCATGAAGCTTTTCAATGAAATTGAATCAGAAATTTCAGGCCGGATAGTAAAAATATTGGTGGATAATGCTTCGCCGGTTGAATATGACCAGCCGTTGTTTTTGGTAGAACCTATTTAATTTGAAAATTTGGTGATTTGATAATTTGAAGGTGTTATATACTCTTCAAATTTAAAATCATTTTCAAATCAGCACATTTTCAAATCTTCAAATTAAAAAAGATGTTTAAAAAAATACTGATAGCTAACCGTGGTGAAATAGCCCTGCGAATTATCCGCACTTGTAAAGAGATGGGCATTAAAACCGTAGCGGTATATTCTACTGCTGATCGGGACAGCCTGCATGTGCGCTTTGCAGATGAAGCGGTTTGCATCGGCCCCCCTCCAAGTAAAGATTCTTATTTAAATATTCCCAATATCATTTCTGCAGCCGAGTTAACCAATGCCGATGCCATACATCCGGGTTATGGGTTTTTGTCTGAAAATGCTAAGTTTTCGGCTATATGTGCCGAATATGGTATCAAATTTATAGGTGCTACTGCCGATCAGATCAACTCGATGGGAGATAAGGCATCAGCCAAAGAAACCATGAAAAAGGCCGGTGTACCTATTGTCCCCGGGTCGGAAGGTTTACTGCAAAGTGTTAAGGAAGGTATCGCGATAGCAAAAAAAATTGGCTACCCTGTTATTTTAAAAGCTACGGCCGGTGGCGGTGGCCGCGGTATGCGTATTGTTTGGAAGGATGAAGAGTTTGAAGGTGCCTGGGATTCGGCACGCGCAGAATCTGGCGCAGCTTTTGGCAACGATGGCATGTACCTGGAAAAATATGTACAGGACCCACGACATATTGAAATACAAGTGGTGGGCGACCAATACGGCAAAGTATGCCATTTATCAGAACGCGACTGCTCTATACAGCGCCGTCACCAAAAACTGGTTGAAGAATCCCCCTCCCCTTTTATGACAGAAAAGCTGCGTAAAAAAATGGGCGAGGCTGCCATAAAAGGCGCGAAAGCTGTTAAATATGAAGGCGCCGGTACAGTAGAGTTTTTAGTTGATAAGGACCGCAACTTCTATTTTATGGAGATGAATACCCGTATACAGGTAGAGCATCCGGTAACAGAAGAAGTGATCAACTTTGATTTGATAAAAGAACAAATTAAGGTGGCTGCGGGTATTCCGATATCAGGTAAAAATTATGAGCCGATGCTGCATGCTATTGAATGCCGCATTAATGCGGAAGACCCTTACAATAACTTCCGCCCGTCGCCGGGTATGATCACTAACTTCCATTCGCCCGGTGGCCATGGCGTGCGTATTGATACCCATGTTTACTCGGGTTACGTTATACCGCCTAACTATGATTCAATGATAGCTAAGGTTATCACCGTGGCACAAACCCGCGATGAGGCCTTAAATACCATGGAACGCGCGCTTAGCGAATTTGTAATCGAAGGGGTAAAAACAACTATTCCATTTCATTTAAAGTTATTGAAAGACCCGAATTTCCGTGCCGGTAATTTTACTACCAAGTTTATGGAAACGTTTGACTACTCTGATAAATAAAACCACGTTGCTGAAATAAAACGTAAATAACATGCCCGGTAATATAAAACCGGCATAACCCAACAATGAGCGAAAAAAACATCATCAAAGCAATAAAAGATAAGGGCAAAAACCTGGAATCCGAAATGTCATTTTTTGGGCATTTGGAGGCTTTGAGATGGCACCTGATGCGCTCTGCACTTGCCATTGTTGTGTTTAGTGTTATCGCCTTTTGGAAGTTTACATTTATTTTTGATACCATCATCATGGGGCCGTACCACCCTGACACATTCTGGACTTTCAGGATATTATGCCAAATAGGTAACTATTTTCATGCTGATAGCCTTTGCGTTACCAAAATAAATGCCCAACTGACAAGCACCGGCGTAGGCGACCAGTTCTTATTACAGCTTAATTCATCAATAATGATAGGCGTTATATGTGCTATCCCCTATATTTTATGGGAACTATGGCGTTTTATAAAACCCGCTTTGTTAGAGAAGGAAAGAAAAGCGGCAAACGGTTTTGTATTTTATGCTACAGGGTTATTTATTTTAGGTATATTATTTGGATACTACATCCTCGCACCGGAATCCATCGCATTTTTGGCTGGCTATACGGTTAGTCCGGATATTCATAACCTATTTACCGTAGGCTCTTATCTTTCCATACTTTCTACCGTAACCTTAATAACGGGCGTGGTATTTGAACTACCCATCTTTATATATATACTGGCAAGCATAGGCTTATTAACAGCTACATTTATGCGTAAAACCCGCCGTTATGCTATTATAATTATTATGATAGTTGGCGCTATTATATCCCCATCGCCGGATATATTAACCACTACCATTGCAACAGTCCCTTTGTTTGTTTTATACGAAATAGGCATTATGGTTGCAGCTGTTGTTGAAAAAAAGCGGCTTAAAAAGCATGACGACCTGATGGCTTCGTAATTGCTTTTGCCTAAAACTCCATTTTGAAATTTACTACAGGTTAAATATCCGTTACACGGCAACTCCGTAACAGGTTTGTTATGTTAAGGTTAAATCCAAAATTTTTCTAATATTTACCGTCAAAATTAACTGACTCTAATCCCTAAATAATGAAAAAAACATTACTATCGCTTGCCTTAGCAAGTTTAGTTACTGCTGCCCTGGCGCAGCAAGATCCTATCGCGATGAAATACGCGAAGATCATCAGCCCCGAACTGGCAAAACAACATTTAAGCATTATCGCATCGGATGAATTTGAAGGCCGCGAAACCGGGCAGCCGGGCGCTGAAAAAGCCGCACAATATATTGCCGCCGAATTTAAAGCATTGGGCTTACAGCCTATCGTAAAAGGTTCTTATTTTTATGATGTGCATGTGGTGAATGCTTTATTTAAGATGAATTCATTTGCATTAAACGGCACGCCATTAGCCAGCGGAACAGATTTTAACGCAACAGGTGCCGGTACTAAAACCATAAACGCAAAAGATATTGTTTTTATAGGATACGGCATAGGTGCTAACAATTATGATGACCTGAAAGGCATTGATATTAAAGGTAAAGTGGTTATGTACATCAGCAATGGTGAGCCAATGAAGGATAGCGTATCAAAAATTACAGGCACCAAAACGCTATCAGAGTGGAGCGGTGCCCGCAGCCGTAAACGTGCAGAATATATCCAAAGCAAAAAACCATTAATGCTGCTGGCCGTAAATGCAGGTGGCGGCGGTGGTGGCCGTGGCGGTAGAGGCGGCGGTGCAGGTGGCGCGGCAGCTCCTGCTGGTACTCCTCCTGCAGCCGGTGGTGGCGGTGGAGGCAGAGGCGGTGCGGGTGGCGCTCCCGCCGGACGTATGGGCTTAGCTGCTGAAGGCGAAGCTCCTGCAATAACAGTTACTATTCCTGCTGCTACTGCAGATATGATTCTTAAAGCTTCAGGCAAAACATTTGCCGAACTAAAGGATGCGATCGACAAATCAGGCACACCGCAATCTATTACAGTTAAAGCTGATATAGCGGCTGATTATACTACTACAGAAACCCCCGTTAAAGCGGTTGACGTATTAGGCTTTTTGCCGGGTAACGACCCTAAGTTGAAAGACGAAGTGGTGGTAATTTCTGCTCACTATGACCATATTGGTTTAGTACGCACACCTGGCGCTGTTGATAAAGTAAACAACGGTGCTGATGATGACGGATCAGGAACTACAGGCCTTTTAGAAATTGCCCGTGCGTTTACACAAGCGCAAAAAGATGGCCACGGCCAAAAAAGAAGCCTTTTGTTTTTGAGTAATGTAGGTGAAGAAAAAGGTTTATTAGGCTCATTATATTACACCAATCACCCGGTTATTCCTTTGGAAAGGACTATTACAGATTTAAATATAGACATGATAGGTCGCGTTGGTTTTGAATACATTGGCAAACCTGATTCTTCAAACTATGTTTATGTAATTGGTTCGGGCATGTTAAGTACCGATCTGCATAACGCGGGCGAACGTGCTAACAAAACTTATACTAACCTTATTTTGGATTATAAGTATGATGATCTGAACGACCCTAATAGCTTCTATACCCGTTCTGACCATTACAACTTTGCCAAACATGGCGTTCCAATTATTTTCTACTTTAACGGTACCCATGCAGATTACCACAAACCTGGCGACGAAGTAAGCAAAATAGGCTGGCCGATGTTGGCTAAACGCGCTCAGCTGGTGTATTATACCGCCTGGGATCTGTTAAATGCGCCTAAAAAACCGGTAGTTGATCATCCGATAAAATAATTTAAGATAAATTTTATCAATATCGTAGCGATGGGTTTAAAACCCATCGCTATTTTTTTATACAACAATCAAAAAAGTCTCTCCTATCGAGGGAAATTTAGAGGGGGCTTGTACAAAATTTTATTAAATTCGCATTTATGCAAAACACTGCGGAAGATTTTTTAGTTGCCTCGGAAGAAAAGGCTTTTGACATTGATCACCGGCGCATTATCAATTACAATATTGGTAAATATGATGCAGCGGTTGAGCGGGGCTTATCAAAACTCATTAACCTTGATAATGCCAAACGCAGGGGCCACGTCATCAAGTGGAAGGTAATGGAAAACCTGGACAAGTTTTTGCCCGAGTTTGAATCCAACTTCCAAAGGCGCGGCGGCAAAGTGATCTGGGCCAATGATGCAGCTGAAGCTAACCGCGAGATACTGAATATCATAACAAAGGCAAATGCCAAAACCGTTGTAAAGTCAAAATCAATGGTTACCGAGGAGATTGAGCTTAATGAGTTTTTAGAGCATAACCAGATCGAATCATTAGAAACCGACCTGGGCGAATACATAGTACAGTTGCTTGGCCAAAAACCCTATCATATTGTTACACCGGCCATGCACCTCTCTAAAGAGGATATTGCCCGTTTGTTTCACGAACGGTTCGGTACTCCGTTAGATTTTACGCCCGAACAATTAACCCAAAAGGCCCGCGAATTATTGCGCGAAAAATATTTGCAGGCAGATGTAGGCATAACCGGCGCCAACTTTATTATTGCCGACACCGGCAGCATAGCCATCAGCGAGAATGAGGGTAATGCGCGGTTAAGCACTACCTTTCCAAAAATACAAATAACGGTTGTTGGCATTGAGAAGTTGGTGCCATCTATAGCGGACCTCGACTTGTTTTGGCCCATGCTGGCCACACATGGCACGGGGCAAAACCTAACGGTATATAATACCATTTTAAGCGGCCCGCGCCAACCCAATGAAACCGATGGCCCGGAAGAAATGTACGTTATCCTTTTAGATAATGGCCGTACTAACCTGCTGGCACAAAAAGATCAAAGACAAGGTTTATACTGCATCCGTTGCGGGGCTTGTTTAAATGCCTGCCCGGTGTATAAGAACATTGGCGGCCATACCTATGATACGCCATATAGCGGCCCAATTGGCTCCATCATTACACCTCATTTGGCAGGCATGGATAAGTTTAAGCATTTAAGTTATGCTTCCAGCCTATGCGGAAAATGCACCGAGGTTTGCCCGGTAAAAATTGATATTCATAAAATGCTGCTGCTTAATCGGCGCGATGCGGTTGACAAGGGGCTGGTAACTAAAAAAGAAAGCTGGGGTTGGGCCATTTGGAAAAAAGGCATGTTGAGCCGCAAGCTGGAAGATTTTTTCAGCGGAAAAACAAAGAACTTTTTGCTTAAAAAACTCTTCAAAAAAACCTGGGGGCATTTTAGGGAAATGCCAACGATAGCAGAAAAATCATTCACCCAACTTTGGCAAGAAAAACATAATGCAGATAAGAACCAATAAACCGTTAAATTAATAGCCTGAAACTACCTGTATGATCTTTGATAGAAAGAACCTGGATAATGATACCCTCCTTAATATTTATAAAAGGCTGCTATTTCCGCGCGTTGTGGAAGAGAAAATGCTTATTTTATTGCGACAGGGCATAGTAGCGAAATGGTTTTCGGGTATTGGGCAGGAGGCTATTGCTGTTGGCAGTACAATGGCCATGGAGCCGGATGAATATATTTTACCCATGCACCGTAATTTGGGGGTATTTACGACCAGGGACATACCGTTTGCCCGGTTAATGGCACAATGGCAGGGCAAACCTTCCGGTTTTACCAAGGGGCGCGACCGGTCATTTCACTTTGGCACACAGGAGCATAAAATTATCGGGATGATATCGCACCTGGGCCCGCAAATGGGACTGGCAACCGGGATAGCCCTTGCTGATGTATTGAGTAGCAGAAAAAAAGCGACCCTGGTTTTTACCGGCGAAGGCGCCACAAGCGAGGGCGATTTTCATGAGGCATTAAACATAGCGTCAGTATGGAACCTGCCCGTTATTTTTTTAATTGAAAATAACGGGTATGGCCTATCAACCCCAACAAATGAGCAATACCGCTGCAAACGTTTGGTTGACAAAGCCATTGGTTATGGCATGGAAGGCTGGCGCATAGATGGCAATAATGTGCTGGAAGTTTATGATACCGTTAGTACCCTCGCAAAAAAAATAAGGGAAAACCCAAGGCCGGTTTTGCTGGAATGTATGACTTTCAGGATGCGTGGGCATGAAGAGGCATCGGGCATAAAATATGTTCCGCAGGAGTTATTAAGTGAATGGCAGGATAAGGACCCGATAACTACTTACGAAAAATATTTAAGGGAGATAGATGTACTTCGCCGGGAATCACCACCCCTTCTCCGAAATGAATTTATAGCGCGAATAGATGCTGATGTAACCAAAGTTTTGCAGGAACCGGATATACACCCAAATTTAGCTGACGAACTTGGCGATGTATATAAACAGCACGCTATCCCTGGATTTTCCGTTTCTCCAACATCGGGCGCTAAACGCTACCTGGATGCAATAAGCGATGGTTTAAGGCTTAGTATGCGCAAACACAGTAATTTGGTGCTGATGGGCCAGGACATTGCAGAGTATGGCGGTGTATTTAAAATAACAGAAGGCTTTGTTGAAGAATTTGGCAAACGCAGGGTAAAGAACACACCGATATGCGAATCGGGCATTGTGGGCACGGGCATGGGGTTGGCGCTTAATGGATATAAGGCAGTTATTGAAATGCAGTTTGCCGATTTTGTGAGCAGTGGCTTTAACCAGGTTGTGAATAATTTGGCTAAAACCTATTATCGGTGGGGCCAAAGCATTGATGTGGTAGTACGCATGCCTACCGGTGCCGGCACAGGTGCGGGGCCTTTCCATTCGCAAAGTAACGAGGCCTGGTTTACCAAAACTCCGGGGTTAAAGATAGTTTACCCGGCTTTCCCGGCGGATGCCAAAGGTTTGCTAATGGCCGCCATTGATGACCCTAACCCGGTAATGTATTTTGAACATAAATACCTGTACCGCAATTTAACCGGCGATGTGCCCGATGGCGAACTGTATATTGAAATAGGCAAGGCAAAAGTAGTAAAAGAAGGCACTAAGGCTTCGATCATCACTTACGGCCTGGGCGTACACTGGGCGTTGGAATATACGGCGCAGCACCCTGAACTATCAATAGAAATTGTTGATCTGCGAAGCTTACAGCCCTGGGATAAGGAAGCCGTAAAAGCGAGTATTAAAAAAACATCACGGGCCCTGGTTTTGCATGAAGATACTTTAACCAGCGGCTTTGGTGCTGAGATAGCGGCCTATATAGCCGACCATTGTTTTATGCTGTTGGATGCACCGGTGATGCGCTGCGCCAGTTTAGATACCCCTATCCCCATGAATAAGGATTTGGAAGATCAGTTTCTGGCAAAATCAAGGCTCGAAGAAATGATGGAGAGGCTGCTGCGTTTTTAATCCTGCTTCAATATCATAGTTTTCATTATATTTACTTCGTAACCCCCTTAATATGAAGAAAATATTACTTTTCGTTTCTGCTGTTCTGTTCGCAATTTCAGCGTTCGCGCAAACCGCTTCAAAAGCTGATATCGCCAAAAAGGCTGATGCTCTTGAACAAAAAATTATTGGCTGGCGGCGCGATTTTCATGAACATCCCGAGTTGGGCAACCATGAGGTTCGCACGGCGGCAATTATTGCCAAACACCTCCAATCATTGGGTATCGAAGTAAAAACCGGCATTGCAACAACAGGAGTAGTTGGCATATTAAAAGGAGGAAAACCAGGCCCTGTTGTTGCCCTGCGTGCAGATATGGACGCTTTACCGGTTACAGAACGCACCAACGTTCCATTTGCTTCAAAGGTTACTACGATGTACAATGGCGAAACGGTTGGTGTTATGCACGCCTGCGGTCATGATTCGCACATGGCTATATTGATGGGGGTTGCGGAAGTATTGTCATCAATGAAAAGTGAGCTGCATGGTACCGTTAAATTCATTTTTCAACCCGCCGAAGAAGGATTGCCTGCGGGAGAAAAAGGCGGTGCCCAGGAGATGGTAGCCCAGGGCGTATTGGAAAACCCGAAAGTGGACGCCATATTCGGCTTGCATATACAATCTTACCAGCCTGCCGGCACAATTACCTATCGTCCCGGTGGCGATATGGCGGCTGTAAACCCGATGAAAATTATTGTTCACGGCAAATCGGCGCATGGGGCTTACCCATGGTCGTCTGTTGATCCTATTGTAGTTTCGGCACAGATCATAAACAGTTTGCAAACCATTGTGAGCCGTAATTTACATATTACCCAAAATGGCGCGGTGGTAACCATCGGCGCTATTAATGGCGGTAACCGCTCTAACATTATCCCCGAATTGGTAACAATGATCGGTACCATACGTACGTTAAATAATGATGATGAAAAAATGATCATCGAGCGGGTTAAACAGATAGCCACCAAAACTGCAGAGGCTAATAATGCTACGGCAGAGGTGATCATACCTTTCGAACATCATTATCCTATTACTTATAACGACCCGGCATTAGTTGCACAGATGCTGCCTACCTTGCAAGCTACGGCCGGTGCAGAAAATGTATCCCTGCGCCAGGCAGAAACCGGCGCAGAAGATTTTAGCTTTTATGAGCAAAAAGTACCGGGTATTTTTATCCATCTTGGCGGAATGCCCAAAGGCGGTGATCCATTAACTGCTCCCGCACACCATACGCCAGATTTCTTTATTGATGAAAGCGGTTTTACCTTAGGCGTGAAAGCTTTATGTAATTTAACGCTGGATTATATGGCGAGTAAGAGTAAGTAGCTATTAATCATCAATCAACTCTACCTCAGCAACCGGGCTGAAAAGATAAACACGCTTTGAATGTACCTCTACGCACTTATACCGTTTGCGCAGTTTTTCTTCCTTACGGAAAATGCGGCCATCCTTTAATTTAAAAAGGGCCTTGATGGGCAGCTTTTCCACCGTAAAGTGTGATTCTTTTGGCGCGTCATATTTACGCAGAGAGCGGTACAAAGTTAAATCCGAGCAGCTTGAGGCGGCGGGATTATTGAGATAACTGGTAATAGCGTGTTTAACATCAGCGGGAAATATCTCTTTTTCAAAAAAAGGCTGCATCATTCTTTTGAAGTTATTCTTCCACTCGGCACCATGTGGTTTAGCTTTATGCTTGTGCTCATTCCAGGTATGCAGGTGCGCAAATTCGTGTACGGTAGTTACTAAAAAAGCGTATTGGTTTAAATCATAATTAACAGAAATGCGGTGGCCTTTACCATCGTGCGGCGCACGGTAATCGCCAAACTTGCTGTTACGGTTACGGGAGATCTTAAACTCGCATTTAAAGTAGTCTATCCAGCGGCCAATTAGCGGGGCCGCATCAGGCGGAAGATACTTTTCTAAAACTTTTACTTTATCCAATTCTTACCTCTGAACCAAAGATAGCGTTTTGAGCTGAAAGGTAAAAGCCTAAAGCTAAAAGCAAATAAGTGCTAAAGCTTTGGTCTTTCTGCTTTACGCTTTAGGCCTTATTTCAAAACATGATAAGCCACAAAGCTCGCCACATAAGCCAAAACGGCCATATAAGCAAACTGTATGGCCGGCCAGCGCCAGTCCTTGGTTTCGCGGTAAACTACGGCTACGGTACTGGCACATTGCATAGCAAAGGCATAAAACATCATTAACGAGAAGGCAACGGCTAAAGTAAATACCGGCTGCCCCGTTTGTGGATTTTTAGCATCGTGCATCTTTTTTTGTACCGATTCCATTTTCTCGGCATTGCCGTTTACACTGTAGATGGTAGCCATTGTGCCTACAAAAACTTCGCGGGCGGCAAAGGAGGTTATTAAGGCAATGCCTATTTTCCAGTCAAACCCAAGCGGGCGAATGGCGGGTTCAATAACATGGCCCAACACACCGGCATAGGAGTTTTCTAATTTTTCGGAAGCTATTGCCCGGTTCAGTTCATCAGCATTTAGCGCTTTGGTGTATTGCGGTTGCTGATACTTTTTGTCGATCCGTTCAAAACGGTCGCCCGGTGCATAAGACGCCAATACCCATAAAATAACGGATACTGCGATGATAACTTTGCCTGCCTGCAACACAAATGTCTTTGCACGTTCATACATGGAGTAAACCACATTGTTCCATCGCGGCATGCGGTAAACTGGTAACTCCATAATAAAGTAGCCGCGTTCGCGCCCCTTTAAGATCAGCTTAAACACAAAGGCCACTACCACAGCTGATATTAAGCTGAAAATATACATACCCGTTAAGGCCAATCCCTGCAAATTAAATAGCCACCAAACGTTTCGGTTAGGCACAACCAGGGCAATAAGCAAGGTATAAATAGGCAAACGAGCCGAGCAGGTCACCAATGGCGTAACCATTATGGTGATCATCCTGTCCTTCCAGTTCTCGATGGTACGGGTACTCATTATAGACGGCACAGCACAGGCAAAGCCCCCGATAAGTGGCACAACCGATTTTCCGTTTAGCCCAACCTTGCGCATCAGTTTATCCATCATGAAGGTTACGCGGGCCATGTAGCCCGTATCTTCCAGTACCGAAATAAAGGCGAACAGGATAGCGATCTGCGGGATAAATACCATAACGCCGCTTAAGCCGGCTATCACACCGTCAACCAGCAAGCTGGTTAATGGCCCTGTAGGCAGTAAATGATGCAATTTATCCTGTACCCAAACAAACAGGTCGGCAATCAACTCCATTGGGTAAGCTGACCATGAAAATATGGCCTGGAACATAAATAGCAGGATGGCAAAAAACAGTATAAAGCCAAACACCTTATGGGTAAGCACTTTATCTATTCGGTTGCTTAGTGATTCATCCTGCGCTGTTTCGGGTTTCTTTACTGTATCATAAAGCAACTCATTAATAAAGGCATAACGTGCTATGGTTTCTGTTCCCTGTGCTTTTTGGGAATGAAAGGAAAATTCTTTCTCCAGTTCTTCTATCGCATTACTCTCCGCTTCCGAAAGGAATTTCAGGGTCTCGTGCTGATGGGCCAGCTGCAGGGCAAAATAAGGGTTTTCTATTCTTAACGTTCTCTGTATTTCTGCAATCAATTGCGGCGCAATAGCCTCTACGTCAATACTTTCTTCCTGTAAGGGTATTTTATTGGCATACGATATCGCGGCTTTAAGCTTATCAATCCCTTCTATCCTTCTTGCCGAAATTGGCACAACCGGCACACCCAACTTCTTGGAAAACAGGTCAATATCAATAGTAATTCCCGACTTATCCGCCAGGTCTATCATATTTAAGGCGATCACCACCGGTATTTTCAAGTCGGCAACCTGGGTGTATAGCAACAGGTTTCGCTTTAAATTTGAAGCATCCAATATAACTACAACAAGATCAGGCCTATGTGGATTGGATGGGTCGGCTAATACAGAGAATACGATAGATTCGTCCTGGCTTTTGGGGTACAGGCTATAAGTGCCGGGGAGATCAATTATTTCGGCGGTCCGGCCATCGGGCAGCGAGCAATAGCCGGTTTTCTTATCAACCGTAACCCCCGGGAAGTTTCCAATTTTTTGATTTAAACCGGTTAAAACGTTAAAAAGAGTTGATTTACCGGTATTGGGATTTCCTGCAAGCGCAACTCTTATATCAGCTTTCAATGACTAAAAAACTATAACAGGATGATAGTAGAGGCTTCACGCTTGCGTAAACTTAATGAATAGCCTGCTACATTAATGGCAATCGGGTCGCCAAGCGGGGCAATACGTTCAACGCAAACTTCTTCGCCGGGTAAACATCCCATTTCCATCAATTTTACTGACATTTCTAAATCAGTAAACTCTTTTACTATCCCTTTTTGTCCGGCCAAAAGTTGTGAAAGCTTCATATCTATATTTAAAACTAAGCAAATGTATACCTTATTTATATTAAATCCAAATAAGAATGATTAATAAAAAGCCAATAATACGAAAAACTCAGGGCTTTAAAAAAGTGACTATTATCACATTTTTCTAATGTCAATTTAACGCAATAATCCAAAAAAAATACTGATATTTGTGAACTATTCGTAATCTGATTACGTTAGTATTTTTGTAAGTGAGAGCTTACAATTGTGATAAGGTTTAGGTTGAAAGCCCCCACGCAGCGAGTGCAAGGGGGCTTTTATTTTCTTAACAAACTATTAATGAGGCAATTAAAAGAATCGTTATACCAACAATGCCTCGACTACGTGCAAAAGCGCATGGATGCAGCCGAACAGGGCATAAAGGAAGCACAACAGGCATCAAAGGATGATACTAAAAGCAGCGCCGGCGATAAATACGAAACCGGGCGCGAAATGGCGCAGCAAGAAACCAACCGCAATATGGCCCAGCTAAATGAGGCCAATAAGCTCAGGGTCGCGCTAAATACCATTAACACTTCGGGTTCATCAACAGTTGCAGAGCCGGGAAGCGTGGTTATTACCGACAACGGCAACTTCTACCTCGCTATAAGCGCCGGCAGTTTGGTTGTTGACGGCACCACTTACTTCGCCGTTTCGCCGGCATCGCCTATAGGGTTGCAATTGAAAGGGCAAAAGGCGGGCGGAGAGTTTAGCCTGAATGGCAAGAATTATAACATAATCAGCATTCATTAAACCGGTAAATAAATCTGTTGCGTTTGCCGAAAATTGTCGACTAATAGCGATTAATACGCTCTTAATAATCGACTAATACTGTATTAAAAACGTGCGGTATTCACCATTGAAATCTTAATTGTCGCTAAATAGTGCTTTTGGGCCGTCCAAAAAGTTTACCGGAGTTTTAGGCCCAATCCGGCGTCATCGCTCAACACATATTTTCCGTCTGCAAATTCGGGATCTTTAAACGGATTGTTGGAGGTAAGAAATGGCCCGTCCAGGTCGGCCCAGTCGCATTGAGGGGCGAGGGCGGCGGCGGCCAAGGTGGCGCAGCTGGTTTCGCTCATGCAGCCTATCAGCACTTTAAGGCCCAGCTCTTTTGCCCGGGCTATCATCCGTTGTGCCTCATACATCCCAGCCGACTTCATCAGTTTCAAGTTAATACCATGGTAAACGCCTTTGGCGTTCGCCACATCGGGCAAACGCTGCACGGCCTCATCGCCGATAATGGGTACCGGGCTACGCGCGGTTAACCAGGCGTTGCTGTCGATATCCGTTTTCAGCATCGGCTGCTCTATTAGCTGCACGCCCTGCTCCTGCAGCCAGTAGCACATGTCCAGGCTTTGCTGCCGGTCTGTCCACCCCTGGTTGGCATCTACATAAAGCGGCTTGTTGGTAACCGAGCGTATGGTTGTTATGAGCTCCCTATCGCTATCCCGGCCCAGCTTTACTTTGATCACTTTACAAGCTTCTGCCTCCTTAACCTTTTGGATGACGACCTCCGGCGTATCAATCCCGATTGTCAAACTGGTTACCGGCATCAGCGCGGGCTTACTGCCCAATAGTTTCCAGCAGGGTTGTTGTTTAAGTTTCCCGTCCAGGTCATGCAGGGCAATATCAATAGCGGCTTTAATGGCCGGGTTGCCGGGGGCGATGCTATCCAAATAATTGATGATCTCCTCAAAATCAAAAGGATAAATAAACTGGCCTACATCTACCCTATTCAAAAACGCGATGGCCGATTCGTGGCCTTCGCCCATATAGGGCACCATGGATGCCTCGCCATAACCAATATATCCCTCATGCGCTATTTGCAGCAGCATAATTGGGGTTGAGGTACGCGAGAATTTAGCTATCGTAAACGGGTGCTTTAATTGAAGCTCGAAGGGTTGATAAGTCAGCTGCATGTTAAAAATCAAAGCTAAAATATTAGCACCGAAAATCATATTATCTTTGCGCCCATGCCGGCACAAATTTACTCCCCGTTTGAAAGCTCTAATTTTAGCAACAGCACCTGCTTTTTAACGGGCGAGGCTTTAAACAGCGAAGAAGAAAAGATACAGGTATTCCCGCAATGGCTCATGAGCCGCTATAAACTGGAGGACCAGCCCTTTAAGCTGCTTGACGAAAGTATGGCTACCTACAAGGACCTGAAACTCCCCTGCTCGGCAACTATCAATGAGAATTATTTAGAGCCTTTGGAGAACGAGATAGCCGATGCATTTGCTATCGGTTATGAAGCCGTTAAAAACGTAGACGAGCTAAAGCTGTTTCAATGGGCAGGCAAACTGCTTTATGGTGTCATCTTTAACGAGGTGCAATCCGGCATCAGGCAACAATACGCGCAGGGCGAGGAGTTTAATATTTCCAAATCCATCATCCATAAATTTGCGCACCTGCATTTGATGCTGCAAAGTTTAAACCTGCCCATCGTATTGGAAGATTTTAAACCCTTTAGCCTGTTTTTGTTTAAGGTGGATAACAATCCTGATGAGTTTGGCTACCGCGATGAGATCAACACGCTCACCTTTAGCTTACGCATAAAGGATTTTGGCCTTATTATTTGTATGCAGGATAACAGCGCCAATCAGCACTATCACCGCGATACCATAGAGAAAATTAAGGATAAGGTGTTGCACCCCATCCAGTTTGAAGAATTTAGCGGGCGGGTGTTTTACTCGGCCTACCTGTTTAACCGCCTGCCCGAATATAATATACTACCTGTTGGCGAGGAGATATTTATCGAATCGATGCCCTTGCGCGGCATGAGCAGCAAACCGCTGTTTGACCATTGGGTAAATAAAATTTACGGGCAGGTGCTGGAAAGCTTCTGGAAAAACTGGGGCTTCCTGTTACTGGAAATTATAAAAGACCCCGAAAACCCCATGAGCTTCCTGTTTGATGCGGACGGCAAGTTTATTAATGCAGATGCGATTGAATTACCCCGCTAAGCTGGTGAAAAAAGAAAGGCACTACTTTAGGGTACATCGCGATGGTAATCATTATCCCGCTAAGCGCGCCATATAAGTGGGCGTCATGGTTAATATTGTCGCGCGAATATTTGGAGGCATAGCTGCAATAAACCAGGTATAACACACCAAACAAAATAGCCGGGATAGGTATAGGCAGCGGCATGATCATCATCATGCTCATGGGCGAGAATAAGATATAGCTGAACAACACCCCGCTGATAGCACCCGATGCGCCCAGGCTATGGTACCAGTAATCTTCCCTATGCTTAGCTACCGATGGCAGGTCGCTTAAAATCATGCTGACAAAGTATAATACCCCAAACTGCCAGTGGCCTATTGTGGCCTCCAACTGGAACGCGAAAAAAAAATACGACAGCATATTGAACAGCAGGTGCATCCAATCCTTATGTATCAGCCCGCTGGTTATTAAGGTATAAACATGCTTTTTACGGTACACGCTATACGGGTGCATCATTAATTTGCCGTACAGGTCCTGGTTACTAAAAGCCAGTAACGAGGTAATTATGGTAATAACAAAAATGAACGAGGCAACCGGTGTCGCGGATAAGTATTCCATTACTTTTTAAAATCAAGTTTAGCATCTGTCATTAACCTGCCCACCGGGTAGCGTTTGTTGGTCTTTTCGAAATAGGGCGAGTTGCGGTAAATAAAAGTCAACTGTGCCTGCGCGTTATTGGCCGTTTGCGGGTTTTTGGCTTTCTCCTCGTCCAGCTTCTTCTTTAATTCCGGGTCGTTTTTTAGCAGTTCAGCAGCTTTGTCCTCAAAAACGTAGGCTGAAAAACTTTCCTTCTCATCAAAGATCGAATCAAAAAAGTTCCAGGCAAAAAACGAGTCTACTCCTGTTGGCTCAAGCGTTTCTACAATATAACGGTTAAGTGGCTGGTTGGTATAAACTACGTAATCCCCCGCAAAAAATTTGATCTTCCTGTCAACAGTTGTAGTCTTAACGCCGGTATGCAGGTAATGCCCTTCATACGGCCTTGTGGGCGCGGGCAGGTCGCCAATGTAATACATTTGCACATCCAGCGTAGTGTCATGCGCCAAACGGTGCATTACCACGTTATTCAGCTTATACAGGTCTATGATCTTTCCCCATGCCTGCGGAATAACATAGGCCAGAGGTTTTTCAACCGTTTCGGTAGCTTTATAATTATCAAAGTATTTAATAACTTTTGTCCACGGTTTGGTCTCGTCATAATATTGGCGCCGCAGCCCGCTTACATCGCTGGGTTTGTAGGCACTGGGGTAGCCTTTAAAGGTTATGGTATCTACCCGGCTGCGGTCCAGCTGCCAGTTCATGGCAAAGGTTTTTTGTTTACTTACATCTTCATCCGCCTTGCGCCTAAGTTCGCCTATCAGTTTGGCATCGCGCTCATTCACATCCACCAAAGCCTGCATAAAATCATAGGTAGAATAAACGCGCTTATCAAATGATTTCAGCATGTGCGTTTCGGTAATATAGCTGACGATGTTATGCTGGGCAGTATAGCCCGTAGCATAGCGCGGTGTTTCTAAATAAGCAGTAATACCGCTGTCCACGCCGCCGCCGCGGCCGCCTTCTACATAAGGTATCATTTCATAACCGCTTTTCTTCATACGTTTATATAACTCGGGCGAAAGGGTTTTTGAAGTGTACTCGGCCAATATGGGGTTTTGCTTATCCTTTTGTGTTTCTATCAGCGTCATCACGTATTGGTAATCAGCGCCATCGCTGGTATGGTTATCCAAAAATATTTCGGGGTTCCAGGTATTTACTATCTGCTCAAGCGCAAGGGTGTTGCGGCTGTCGGCTTTAATAAAATCACGGTTCAAATCAAGGTTACGGTAATTACCCCTGAAACCATAAATAACCGGTCCATTTTGATTAGGGCGGCTAACGTAACGGTTTAAGCTACCATCAATATTATATAAGGCAACAATACATATCACCACGTCTTTTGGTAAAGCATTCTTTTTTAGCAGATCGCGGGCAAACATCATGCTGGCATCAATACCTTCGGGCTCGCCGGGGTGTATGCCGTTATTAATTAGCAGCACCCTTTTATTCTGCTTTTTTATCAGTTTGGGGTCAAACACCTTATCGCGCGATAGCACAACCAGCGTTAACGGGTAACCAATATCCGTCATACCATAATTAATGGTTTTCATCTGCTGCGGGTACAGCTTATTCAGCTTTTTATAATAGGCTATTACCTCGTGGTAGGTAGCGGTATAGTTTTTATCTTTACTTAGCTCGAAAGGAGTTAATTGTGCCTGCGCGCAGCAAAAGCCAAAACAGGTAAGCAATGTTAAAAAAGCAGTTTTCATGACGTCAGTTTTGACAAATATAATTATGCGCGTGCAATAACAAAGGCTATTATTGATTATCGGCAATAATTTCGTCCCTAATTTTTTTCGGGAGGCTGTTATAGATCAATTCGTACGAGTGATCTATCATTTCGCACAGCTGTTTACGGGTTAAGCTGCCGTTCATAAAAACGGTGTTCCACATCTTCTTATTCATGTGGTACCCCGGCTGTACCTCCGTGTAGCGTTCACGAAGTTCAACGGCCAGTTCGGGATCGCATTTTACATTAAAACGGTCGCCTTGGTCTAAATTGGTTATCAAAAATATCTTACCTCCCACCTTAAACACCAGTGTTTCCACTCCAAAAGGGAACCCTTCGGTAACAACCGTTTTTAGCAGGCAATGATCGCGCAGTTCTTCAATATTCACTTTTATGGTTTTCCGGTGGTTGGGCCAAAATCATACTTTATCCCGATAGATATCTGCCGGTATTGGTTAAGGTTATTGTTTTTAAAATGACTCGGCGGGTCATCATAACCGTCAAGCCCCTCTCCAAAAACAAAATTGTGTTCGTATTCAGCATATATGCGGACAGAAGGTTCATTAAACCGGTTATAAAATTTATACTCGTAGCCGGCACGGATGGGCACCATTAAATTGATGCTTTGATCCTTGCCCGGAAACCTGTACGTAGGGTCAGAAATAGCATACCGCTGCAGCTTGTTATTGTTGTCAACAAAACCAAACCCGGTACCGGCATAAAAGTTTTTCACGAAGTCGGCTAAAAACCCATCATTATCATCCATTATCTGGCCTAATTGGAAATCGCCGTGAAAAATCAAAGCTATATAATGATTGATATAGAAACGGTTAGACTCATCGGTAATAAGATTACCGCCCGATAGCGTGCCCGATTGTATTTCGGCAGTCAGCGGGATATAACCCCTATAATAGTAAGTGAAAGTAACGCTCTGCGCGGTATGGTTATCCTGCTGCTTTAAGTTGGTATAGCCCCTTATATAACTGGCGCCCGCGCCAACAGCATATCGCGTATAATTGTACGAAGTATAATCATACTGCGCCCTTGAAGTAATGGCTGCAAATAAAAGGAAGATAAATAAAAAATATTTTTTCAACACTAAATATTGATCAAATTGTACAATTTTAACAACCGTTATTTAAAAAGCGCCAATAGCCTCATTTTGGGCAAATATAAAGCTTTATATGAACTTTAACTTACCTATTAGCTTCACAGTAACCGAACGTTTTTTACGCTACGTTACTATCGATACGCAGTCCGACCCATCATCGCCCTCAGTTCCATCAACCGAAAAACAAAAGGACCTGGGCAGGCTGCTGGTAACCGAATTAAAACAAATAGGCGTAGCCGATGCCCATTTGGACGAATTTGGATACGTATATGCCACTATACCTGCCAATACCGATAAGAACAATGTGCCGGTAATTTGCTTTTGCTCGCACATGGATACCGCGCCCGATTGCAGCGGAACGAGCGTTAAACCCCTTGTCCATAAAAATTATAGCGGGGCCGATATTGTTTTACCCGATGATGTATCGCAAGTGATCAAAATGGCGGACCATGAGGATCTTAAAAATCAATTTGGCAACGACCTTATTACGGCAAGCGGCACTACTTTGTTGGGCGCGGATAATAAAGCCGGCGTAGCCGAAATTGTGGATGCCTGCTATCAACTCATTAATCATCCCGAACTCAAACATGGCGCTATCCGTATCTTATTTACCCCCGATGAAGAGATAGGCCGCGGTGTGGACAAAGTGAATATTGAAAAGCTGGACGCGTTTGCCGCCTATACCATGGATGGCGAAAGCGCGGGCAATATGGAAAATGAAACCTTTAGCGCCGATGGTGCAAAACTCACCATAAACGGCGTAAGCAGCCATCCCGGTTTTGCAAAAGGCAAAATGGAAAGCGCCATTAAAATAGCGGGGCTGATAGTGACTATGCTGCCGTTTGAATTATCGCCGGAGAATACCGAAGGCATGGAAGGCTTCGTACACCCCGTAAATATTTCGGGCCATGTAGAAACCGCGGCTGTTGATTTTATCATCCGCGATTTTGACGATGCCAAATTGATAAAACATGCTAACGCGATACGTGAAATAGCCGATGAGGTAATGGAAGATTTCCCTAATTCATCTTATCAGTTGGAAATAAAACCCCAGTACCGCAACATGAAAAGCATACTGGACCAGCACCCGCAAATTGTGGAGTACGGTATGGAGGCCATGAAACGTGCCGGGCTAAACGCCAAATTATGCAGTATCCGCGGCGGAACGGACGGCTCGCGCTTATCCTTTATGGGCCTGCCCTGCCCCAACATCTTTGCCGGTGAGCATGCCTTCCACAGTAAACAGGAATGGGTATCGGTACAGGATATGCAAAAAGCGGTAGAAACCATTTTGCATTTATGTATGGTTTGGGAAGAGAAGAGTTGATTTTATTTATGTAATTGTATTTACAGGATGTATGAAAATAGGATACAATTCAACCTTCGCATTTTCACCAGGCGTTCCTACGGAACGCTCCAATCCCTGAATCATTTTTTCTACCAACCAGACGTCCTTACAGGACGTTTATACAGCAAGATCGTCCTGTAAGGACGTCTGGTTGGTAGAAAAAATCATAAAAGTTTTATTACGTTCCGTAGGAACGTTTCGTGTTGAAGCTGCAATTTGAAATCTACCCGTATTTCAGTAATAGATCATTTATGAAATACGATCTGTAAACGAACCCCTTTGGGCAAATTCGCGCCTCTCCACTTTGGGCCGCTCTTGATGATGTTTATTGCTTTATCGCTCATCGTCTTGGTAGTACCTTTAATCACCCGGATATTGTTTATAGTTCCGTCTTTGCCTATATTAAACGTTACTTCAACCGTGCCTGTACTGCCATCGGGCATTATAGCATTGCGGTCTAAATATGCCTGGTAATCCTTCCAGCCAGCCATAGCCTCTGCGGGTGTGAGTTCTTTACCTCCCGAACCTTTTGTAACTTCCATTAATTTGGATGTGCCTTTACTTACACCAGTATCTGCCATTTGTTTAGCCTGGCCTAAACCTACATTGGGTTTGCTAATTGCCGCGACACTACCGGTTACTGCAGTCCTTTTTTGTGTACCGTAACCCGTAACCACCACCTCATTCAACGACCTATTGTCTTCTTTTAATTGGATATTTAAGTTATCCGGAGCATTAATTTTGACCTGTTGCGTCACATAACCTATCATGTTTACATCCAATAGTGCATTTTTGTCCGGCATAGCAATAGTAAAACTTCCATCTACGTTTGTTTGTACGCGTTGCCGGCCGCCATTTACGCTGACGCTTGCACCGGGCAATGCAGCATTTCTATCGTCAACCACTTTGCCGGTAACGGTTACCGGGTTATTTATGCTTACTTCACGCAGTACATTAGGTTGGTTTTGCACTTTATTTGCCGCTATTAATTGCCGTTTGCTGCTATCAGGTTTAGCACCCGTCCTGCTTGCCTGGTCGCCGTAATCATTGACAACCTGTATCTTTTCAAGTATATCGGCAGGCAGCTTTTTAGTAGCCTCGGCTACATTGCCACCTACAAAGTCCTTTCCATTTAGCCGCACTTTGGTCGTTGCAGGGTTATTGGCAATAGCGGCCGAATCTACCTTTAAAGCATCCGGAACAGATTTTTTATAAGCTATCGATGGCTCCGGGGCGCTTACCAAGGCGGACGACTTTTTATTATTCTGCGAAACAACACTCGTAGCAGTTGTCGGCTTTTCCTGGGCTACTACCGGCGGTTGCCCGGCTTTAAATTTGCCGGGGGGTACCACCACTTTTATATTTTCTGCAAGCCGTGGATTTGTGGTAGTACGCGTTAACCACCACCCGCCGATACCCAGGGCAAGCAACAAGCAAGCGGCAGCCGCCCAATACCGGTAAAGCGGGATAATACGCTTCTTGTCCTGTTCCACACGCGCCTTTATCAAACGGTCAATCTCATCCAGCGCAGGCTGATGGTCTTCATCACAGCTTTCCATACCCTGCAGCATATCCATCAAAAACGGGTCGTCTTGCGCTTGGCGCTCAAGCTGGTACATAGCACGGGCATCAAGCTCCCCGTTAAGGTACTTCCGTATTTGCGATATGTTGTATTTATTAGCGCTCACTGTTCTTCTCCATGCAAATTTTCAGATTGCGTTTGCCGTTTTGTATATAGCTTTTAACCTCGTTTAAAGTGAAGCCGGTTAATTCTGTTATCTCTTTATAACATTTCTCATTCATAAAAAACAGGCCGATGCTTTGCTTTTGTGCCGCAGGTAATTTCTCCATACACAATTCAAGGACCGTTAACTGCTCTTCCTTATCCTCGCTATTAAGATGCAGATCTATGGAAAATTCCACAAATTCATCCAAAGTAGTGTACTGCATTTTCTTTGCCGACCGTAATTGCATCAAACAATAGTTACGGCTTAATACATATAACCAGCTGCTAAACTGCTTAATTTCTTGTTTATTAACTTTAACTATCAACTCCTCAAATATCTGCATAACCGCGTCCTTGCTTTGTTCGCTATCCTGCAAATACTTATAACAAACAAAATAAACCATTGATGAATAGTTTTGAAACAATTCGCCAAGCACCGCCAGATCGCCGCTTTGGCGGTAACGCTTTAGCAGCGCCTCGTCATTACCCGCAGCCGGTTTTGTTTTGTTGTTGAACCAATTCATTTAGCGCTTCAAATTAAATTTTTTTTATGGCTTATGGAAATTGGTTAACAGCTGCATCATATACCCAAAAACCAAGCAACATGAAAAAGACATTATTATTTATGCTCATGCTGGTAGTCCTGGCAGGGTTCAGGGCAAACACCAGCCGTACCATAAGCGGTACCGTTTATGACGATCATAATCAAATACTGCCCGGCGTTTCGGTTAGGGTAGAGGGAACAAGTACCGGTACGCAAACCTCTGCTGCCGGGAAGTATTCGATTAACGTCCCCGAGGGTAAAACCCAATTGCGCTTTACCGCTTTAGGGTATATTATGCAAATGGTAAAAATTGAAAAAAAGGATACTATTGATGTTTGGCTAAAGGCGGATAATGCTTCATTGAGCGAGGTAGTAGTTACCGGCTATGCCACCCAAAGAAAGTCCACCGTTACCGGTAGTGTTTCGACAATAAACCGAACTCCCATTAGGCTTAACGGCAAAGATTATGCGGGCGGCAACGTAGCACAGGCCACGCAAAACTTACCCGCCAATGTTTTAAAACAAATACAAATTATAGATGGCTACGGCGACCAGGCGAGCCGGACAGGAGTGAGGGCAACTCCCGGCAACGAATCTTACAGCCGCATCACCGAAAATAAATTTGAAGACCCCAAAACTACCCCACTATCCACCTTCGCGGTTGATGTTGACGCGGCATCCTACAGCAATGTGCGCCGTTATATTAACAGCGGACAGTTACCACCTAAAAACGCGGTGCGTATTGAGGAGCTGATCAACTATTTCCATTACGACCTGCCCGAACCTGAAAGCGGTAAACCCGTGGCTATCCAAACTGAACTGTCTGCTGCACCATGGAACCCTCAACATCAATTGGTACGCATAGGCCTTAAAGCGAAGAACGTAAAGACGGATAAGCTGCCGCCGTCAAACCTGGTATTTTTACTGGATGTTTCCGGCTCGATGGCCGAGCCTAATAAACTATCATTAGTAAAGCCCGCCATGAAAATGCTGGTGGACCAGTTGCGGCCCATCGACAATGTTGCCATTGTAGTATATGCAGGCGAAGCAGGCGTAAAATTAGAATCGACACCCGGCAACGAGAAAAATAAAATCAAAAGCGCCATTGATCAGTTAAATGCAAGCGGCTCAACAGCAGGTAGCGCAGGCATTATGATGGCTTATGATATTGCCAAGAAAAAATTTATAAAAGGCGGCAATAACCGCATCATTTTAGCTACCGATGGCGACTTCAACGTGGGCGCATCAAGCGATAAAGATATGGAGCAGTTAATTGAAGAAGAACGCGGCAGCGGTATAAGCATATCCATATTGGGCTTCGGCATGGGCAATTTAAAGGACAGCAAAATGGAGCGCATGGCCGATAAAGGCCACGGCAATTATGCCTATATCGATAACATTACCGAGGCTACCAAATCAATGGTGTCCGAATTTGGCGGAACGTTATTTACCGTTGCGAAGGATGTGAAGTTGCAGGTAGAGTTTAATCCCGTCAAAGTACAGGCCTACCGTTTATTAGGTTATGAAGACAGGCTAATGGCGAAGGAGGATTTTAATAACGACAGCAAAGTAGCCGGGGACATGGGCGTAAACCATACCGTTACCGCACTCTACGAGATCATCCCGGTTGGCGTAAAAGACAACTTTACCACCAGCGTCGATCCGCTTAAATATCAAAAACCTGCCGAAACAAAAACTGCCAATGCTTCATCCGAAGTAATGACCGTTAAGTTCAGATATAAAGATCCTGAATCGGAAGTAAGCAAGTTGGAAGCGGTAACCGTGGATGATAAACCCGTTATAGCCGCTAAAACATCTGATGATTTCAGGTTCGCCGCCGCGGTGGCAGAATACGGCCTGTTATTGCGCGATTCTCAGTTTAAACAAAATGCCAAATTCGACCAACTCATCACCATGGCGAAATCTGCCAAAGGAAAAGATGATGACGGTTACCGCGCAGAGTTTATCCGTTTGGCAGAGAGTACAAAGAATATGATGAAAGAGAATAGTGAACTGGTGATGAAGAAATAATTGTAAAATGACTTGTCATCCTTTGCTCTCGCTTAGGATGACAAGTTTACTAATTGATAAATTCCAATTTAATGTAGTAATTTAGCTAAATGACACCTGCGAAATACTTAAACATTACTTTATCAGCTATATTACTTACCATTTGTTCCTTTTCCCTCAAAGCCCAAGCTCAACCCAGCACACTCAAAAATGCCCACGTTTTAGTTTATACCAAAAATGGCAAAGGCTACGTGCACGATAATATTGCGAGCGCCGTTGCCTGCATACAAAAAATGGGGAGCGAACGGGGATTTAAAGTTGACACTTCATCAAATCCGGCGGTATTCACCACTCAAAATCTAAAACAATACACCCTGCTTATCTTCACCAGCACCAACAATGATGTATTTGATACCGATGAGCAGCGGGTAGCCTTCAGAAATTATATCGAAGCCGGTGGTGGCTTTGTAGGCATCCATTCCGTAACCGGTACAGAAAGAAACTGGACCTGGTTTAAACAAATGGTGGGCTGCACATTTGTGGTGCATCCGCCTTTTCAAAAATTTACTGTTAAAACAATAGCGCCTAATAGTCCGCTGGTTAAGGGCATTCCTAAAGTTTGGCAACATGAAGATGAATTTTACTTTAATAAAGAATGGTACCCCGGCATTACGGTGGTTATAGCAAGCGATGTAAGCACATTGGATGCAAAAGCTGCCGATATTGTAAAACAGGGACAAGGCTCTTATGCAAACCTTTACCCATCGGTATGGTACCAGCATTTTGACGGCGGTAATATTTGGATAACCGCCCTCGGCCACTCCAAAACAGATTACAGCGACCCGGTTTTCACCACCCTTATCCTAAACGGGATAAAATTTGTAGCAGCGGAATCTAAGAAATTGGATTACAATAAAGCGTATGCAAAATCAAGGGATGCAGAGGTTCAATATTGATTGTATTTCTTAAATCCGAAATCGAACATCCGACATCCGAAATCTATCTACTTTTCCGCTAATAAATTATCCGTCAACCCTTCAAACTCTTTGGTAAACTCGGCATAATAGTTTCCTGTTCCGGGGCCGCTAAAGCCGGTATGTATTTTACGCACATCGCCTTTTTTGTCGATAATAATAGTTGTCGGGAAACCCAGGAACTCGGCCAGCATAGGCAGGCTTTTGGAAGGCTCGCCCGCGGCATTAGTGTAGCCGGTAATTAACAGCGGGTAAGGCACATTAAACCTTGTTTTTAACTGCGCCAGTGTTTTTTGCGATTTGGCAAAATCCGTAGTGCGCTCATAAGCAAGGCCAACTATTTCTACTCCCTTTTTATGATATTTTTTATAATAATTGTTCACCAGGTAATTGGTTTCGTCCATGCAATTGGGGCACCATGAGCCCATTATCTGTACAATAACTACTTTGTTTTTAAAATGCTCATCCGTAAGCGACACGGTTTTGCCTTTGGTATCGCGAAAGCTAAAAGATATTTTTTTATACCCCGGTTTTAGCGCGGTAAGTGAATAAGCATCAGGCAATTTGGCGTTTGCATTTTTGGTGGCTACCCAGTTGGTAATGCTTTTTAACCCGGCATAAAACTTACCATCGGTCATTTTTGCGCCGTTAACTTTAGCTATAAAAGTATAAGCATGGCCGCCGTCAAAGCAGGAAAGATATAACTGGTTGCCGCTTATTATCCCCTCCAGGTAACGGTAATCGCCGGTGGTTGATAAAAACGTACCCGTCACTTTATTGCCGGTTTGTTTAAAAACGCCAACGGTCATATCCTTTTTATCGCCATCGCCAAAAGGCGCGTCCCACCTGCCGGTTACGTCAACTTGTGGTTTCGCCGGCGATCTCAAAAACCGCCAGGTCGTATTTGGCGTAGCTTTAAAAGCCATAGCGTCATCATGGTCGCCCAAATGCCTTACCCATTTACCGGCTAACTCGCCACCTTGTTGTTTCAACCTGAATTCCGAATCGAACAGCGGCATCTTTATAAAAACAGAATCGCCTTTACCGGTTATATTATCCACCTTAAACCGTTCGTCACCATTAATAATAGCAATATGCTGCTTACCCGACAGGTCGCTCACCTCAAAGTTAAACGGGATCTCGTTACCGGTTTGGTTGGTTATAACACCGCGCCAAATGCCGGTTTTAAGTTTGGTTTGCGCAAAACCGGTGTATATTAAAAAGGTAAAAATAAGGGTGGCGAGGGTGGCTTTAATTTTCATGGAGATGATAAACTTTTATTGTTTACCAAATATATAGAATAAGTCTATAGTCTTTAGGCCTAAGTCTTGAGTTAGCTATTCATTTTACCCGCCTTTGACTTAAGACTAAAGACTTTCGGAAGACAAGAATAACCGCCCAAACTCCTTCCCTTGGGAAGGGTGCGGCTGGTTGTGAAATGGCGGGTAGGGGTTTCGCCGATGTGCATCTTTCCGAAACCCCTCCCTCCGTCCGCCAATAGGCGGAAGGGAATCGCACAGGGCTATGCTTTTGACAAATTCTCCCGAACACCTATGGACTTCAGACTACTTCAAAACTTCGCGCGAAATAACGATCTTCTGAATTTCAGATGTCCCCTCGTATATCTGGGTTATCTTGGCATCGCGCATTAAACGCTCTACGTGGTATTCTTTCACAAAGCCGTAGCCGCCATGTATCTGCACCGCCTCTATAGTAGTTTTCATAGCCGTTTGCGAGGCATATAATTTAGCCATCGAGCTGGCCTGCCCGTAAGGCAGTCCCTGGTCTTTTAGCCATGCCGCTTTAAGACATAACAGGCGCGATGCTTCAATTTCTGTTGCCATATCAGCCAGCTTAAATTGGGTGGCCTGTAGGTCGGCAATGGTTTTGCCAAACGCCTTTCTTTCTTTCGAATAATTCATCGCCAGTTCAAAAGCGCCGGATGCAATACCTAAAGCTTGCGATGCTATGCCGATACGTCCGCCTTCCAGCGTATTCATGGCAAATTTAAACCCGAAGCCTTCCTCGCCTATCCTATTTTCCTTGGGCACTTTCACATCCGTAAAATGCAGCGAGTGGGTGTCAGAGCCACGAATGCCCAGCTTATTTTCTTTGGCACCTATTTCAAAACCGGGCATACCTTTTTCAACAATAAGGGTATTTATACCATGATGGCGCTTTTCGGCATGGGTTTGTGCCATTACCAAATAGGTAGATGCCGAGTTGCCATTGGTGATCCAGTTTTTGGTGCCGTTTAGTAGATAATGGTCGCCCATATCAATGGCGGTCGTTTTTTGCGAGGTAGCGTCCGACCCCGCTTCCGGCTCCGACAAACAAAACGCCCCTATCTTTTCGCCCCGTGCCAGCGGCACCAGGAATTTTTGTTTTTGCTCTTCGTTACCATATTTTTCTAACCCATAACAAACCAGCGAGTTATTTACCGATACCACCACCGATGCAGAAGCATCCACTTTAGACAACTCCTCCATAACCAACACATAGGAGATCGAATCCATGCCGCTACCACCGTATTTTGGCGACACCGTCATGCCCAAAAAGCCCAACTCACCCATCATTTTAACCTGTTCGGCGGGGAATTTTTGGTGCTCGTCCCGTTCAATTACTCCGGGTAACAATTCCTTATGTGCAAAGTCGCGGGCGGCCTGCTGTATCATTAAATGCTCTTCTGATAGTTCGAAATACATATATCGCTTATAGATTAGAAGCCCAAATATAATACAATTTACTATGCATGCATAGTAATAATTTTACCAAAAAAAAGAGAGCCTTTTTCGAAGCTCCCTTTCCCCTAATTAATTTAAACTATTGATTAAACCCAAAACAAAGAACAATAATACCTCAGCTTGGGCGCCTGAGAATTCAAAACAAGTTTTTCATAGGTAGATGCTGTTTCAATTTCTTTCACAGTAGGCAGGGCCTATTTAATACATCACAAATGTATTGCCATAATTTGATTACAACAATGACTTATATGTCATTTTTTTAAAATAAAATTTCAGACGTATAAGTATTTTTACAAAACCCTGTTAATTTAATATATACATTAGCGCCGACATAAAAACAGTAGCCCATTTAAGTCGGACAGAGCAATGTTACTAACTGATTTTGAATATCTTAACAATTCTGACAACGCCTTTAAAAAAAAGGTGTCCCTCCAGATAAAAAGGCTGAGGAGGCAAAACCAGGTAACGCAGGAGAAGTTTTACAGCGACACCAACATCAACATTGCCCGCCTCGAGTCGGGCAAGATAGATATCCGTATCGAAACGCTGCGCAAGGTTTGTTACTATTTTGATGTTTCCCTGTCGGGCTTCTTCCGCGGCATCTATTAACCAATTGTTAAAACAGGGTCATTTTTTCTGAAATATTATACAGTGGTGTACCCTTTTTTGTACAAAATGTTTCCAGCAGGCGGCAAAACAATTAGCACTTTTTTGAATCTTGTTGTGACAGCCAACAAAGTGCGAAGCAAAGGCATTGCACTTCGTTGAATAAATAAAGGGGGCTTGTCTTTTGCAGACAATCCCCCTTTAAGCTTTCATTAGTATTAAATATTATTGGGTGATAAGTACCGTACCCATATCCTGCACAGCCCCGGTGGTTACGGTCACATTGGTCACCGTTTTGATCAGATAGGGGCTTACAGGCACAAACCGTACATTATAGGTTCCGGCAGGCAAACCGGGAAAATAGAATTTGCCGGTCGCATCGGTCACGGAACCTGTGGTATCAGTGCCCATTATGGCGTAAACTTTGGGTGAGGAAGCAGCAGGCGACACTATCCCGGTTAAAGCACCGGATACGGCCTGCGGGATTGCCCTGATCACCGGTTTCAGGATATATTTACCATTACCGGTTTGTACGATGGATTGGGCGGCGTCAAAATCCAGAGTCAGGGTATAAGCGATGCCCCCGGTCAGATCATCATGCACGTTTAGTTTTACACCCGAAGTCTGTCCGCTAGGTGTAGTCAGGTCATAAGAAACGCCGTTGATAACCACCCGGTTACCAGAATCATTCAACACTAACCGGATCTGCTGTATAGTGCCTGCCGGAATGTCTGCGGCTGCCAGTACGGTATCCTTGCCCAGGCGAAAGTGCAGAATATCAATCGGGCCGCCATTTACATTTAATGTTTGCTGGCCGGTGCTGGTAATCACCACCACACTGTTAATATTCAGTATAACGGCATCGTAGGCGCCGGGGGCATCAGTTAACTGAACGGTCATGTGTGCTGTTGTACCGGCATTCGTGTTGCCTTTCTTACAGGCAAAAAGTAAAAGGCTTAGGGCTGCGGCAAATAAAAATAATTTTTTCATAGTTGTATATTTTAGATGATAACAACCTATCAAAGCAAGTGCCGGGTGTGGTTTTTGCTTTTTTTGATGACAACAACCTCAAAAAATAATAGGAGATATTACCGTTTTCACTTATCATTTATAAAAAGTAAATTTGATTTATAAATAGCACATAATATGGTATTAGTTTTAAAAAGGGGCGCCAGTAAAAAAGATATGGATAATATTTCGGCAAAGCTCCGGGGAACAAAAGGGGTAGACACCAAAAAATTTTGCGGTGTTATTAAATTAAAAGAGGACCCTTTAGCTATTCAAAAAAAGATGAGGGATGAATGGCAATAAGTTTTTATTAGATACAAATGCCGTTTTATATGTTTTAAACGGAGATGAAACCCTTGCCGATTTTTTGTTTGAAAAGGAGTTATACATATCTGTAATTTCAGAAATGGAGCTATTGAGTTATAAGAACATTACCGATAAAGAAAAAAATCAGATTGAACATTTTTTAAATGATTTTCTTATCATAAACATTAATGAGAAAATAAAATCAAACACTATCGAAGTAAAAAAATCTTCGAATATGAAATTACCCGACAGCATTATAGCAGCTACAGCTATATCCCTAAAATTGCCGTTGGTAACATCAGACAAGCACTTCAAAAATGTTAAAAATTTAGATCTTATTTATTACGAGAAGTAATTTAGGACCAACCAATCTTTGCATCAGGCGATACAGCCTAAACTGCACCGCCTTCAACAACCTCAACCTCAAAAAATAATAGGGGATACTAAATTAAATATGTAGTATGATGATGGTGTAAAGCTACGCCTTCCATTTTTAACTGAGCCAAAAAACACATTAGAAATCAATTAGAATTTAAATCATACTAACCCCATGTCATCTCGATAGAGCCGGGGAGGGAATGTGGGGTGGAGCGAAAGAGAGATCTATACACATGCAAAGCGGTCATGCACATGTATAGATCTCTCTCCGCCAAGAGGCGGATCGAGATGACATAATGGGATGATGTTTTATCTCCGCAAAAATTCCACAACAATAGCCGTCCCATGCACGGCGGTGTTATCAATATTAATCGTTCCGCCAAACAGGTCTATAATTTTGCCGGTAACATACAATCCAATACCATTGCCCGTATAACCCTTGACATTTGTGGCCCGGTAAAACGAGTGGAAAACCTTTTCCTGCTCTTTGGCAGGTATGCCTATGCCGTGGTCGGTTATGCGTATGTTTATCTTCTCGTCATCAATATAAAGGTCGCACTGCACGGGCCGGTTGTTGCTAAACTTATAGGCGTTGCCAATAATATTGTTCAGCGCAATAGTGAGTAATGACTTATTGGCGGCCAGCAGCAATTTATCCGCGTCCTCGGGCAGGTTCAGCACGTTTACCGTAAAACTGTTTTTACCCGTGCGTTTGGTCCAGTACTCGTTTAGTTCCCATACCAGTTCATCGATTGCCACCGGGCTCATAATAGCCTGCGTATAGTCCATATCTACCTGTGCAAGCTCCAGCAGGCCGGTAATGGTTTCCTTCAGCCGTTCCGCATCCGTTAGTACCGATGTTAACAGTTGTTCATACTCATCCGGTGTTCGCGCTTTATGCAGGGCCACTTCCACTTCGCCAATAATGCTGGTTACCGGCGTTCGCAACTCGTGCGATGCATTGGTAACAAAGCTTTGCTGCAGCTCAAAAGCATTTTCCAGGTGACTAAGCAGGCTGTTAAAGTTTTGCGCAAGGGTGCTTATCTCATCGCGGCCGTTGCCCTCGTCAATGCGCAGGCCAAGGTTGTTTACGCGCACCATTTGCATTTGCGTCACTACCTTATCAATAGGTTGCAGTGCTTTTTTGGCAAACCAGCGGCCTATAATAAATAAAACGGCAATGGTGCCTGCCAGTAAAATCGCCATTATCTCAACCAGGTCATTCAGCCGCCTATGGCCCTGCACATCCATTGCCGATACCAGTATCACAAAATTGCCCTGGTTGTCATTCACATAATTGCCTACCGTTTGCCGGTCATCTTCGGTAAAGGTTACTTCTTTGTTCCGCCTTACAGACGCTATGATCCTATTGCTCCAGGTGGGTTCTTTATCGGTTATAATAACAGGCTTATTATGGTCATCATATATCCTTATCATTTCGCCGGGCAGCTGCCGAGAAAAACGTTTACGCACATTTCCCAGCGAGTCGGCCGATATTTCGTCCGCCTTAAAATACAGTTGCGCCACTATATTGGCCCGGTCATTCAACCGGCTATAAAAATCACTCCGCACCAGCGAGTTAAAGCTTAAATAGATAATGACCATCGCAATCGTCAGCGTTACAGCGGTGATCAATGCAAAATAAAGCGCCAGCCGGTTCTTTATCTTCATGCTACTTCTCTCCCCTCAAAATATACCCCATCCCTATTACGGTATGGATAAGCTTGCTTTTAAAGCCTTTTTCAATTTTTTTACGCAGATAGTTTACATATACATCAATAAAGTTGGTGCCCGTATCAAAGTCTATCTTCCAAACTTGTTCGCCAATATACTCGCGCGATAATATTTTGTTGGGGTTGCGCATAAACAGCTCAAGCAGGGTGTATTCTTTGGCGGTTAAGGTAATTTGCCGGCCCGCCCTTTCCACAATATTGCTCCAGGTGTCTAATACAAGGTCATCAAAAGTAAGCGTATGCTCTGTATTAAAGTTGATCTGCTGCCGCCTTAACAGCGCCTCAATACGCGCCAGCAGTTCGCTAAAATGGAAAGGTTTCACCAGGTAATCATCCGCCCCGGCTTTTAAACCGGCTACCTTGTTTTGTATCTGGTCAAGCGCGGTCAGCATCAGTATGGGTGTTTTACTATCCGTTTGCCTTATTTGGCGGCATAGCTCAATGCCGTTTATATCGGGCAGCATTACATCCAGTATAAAAAGATTAAATTTTGACGATTGTACCAGCTCCATAGCGGCGGCGCCATCTTTCGCGGTGGTTATTTGATAACCGTGTTCCTCCAGCCCCTTGCAAATAAACGCGGCAACCTTTTTCTCATCTTCAACCAAACATATCTGACTCATATATACTAAAATAAACTATAACTCTTAGGTAAAGGTAATATTATGCGGGGTAATATATAAATAGCTAAAAGACATAATTAGGGCTCATTTTTTTATTAAGGAGATTCCCACACCCTCTTTGCCGCGCAGCGGGAGAGAGGGTCGACGAGCGAAGCAATGTCGGGGTGAGTAAACGGAGCGCGTTTAAATAAAATATTGGTTAGCATATCGGCGACTACTCACCCGGTCGAGGCTGCGCCCGACCACCCTCTCTTCTGCTACGCAGAAAAGAGGGTTGAGGTATTCTAATAAAATTTATTTTTTATCTTTCACTGTGCAAACTGTAATTGAATTCTGCCGGGAATTAAGGCGGCGTGAAACTCCTGCCGAAAAAGTATTATGGGAACATCTCAGAAACAGGAAACTATCTTCGCATAAATTTTTAAGGCAGTACCCTGTTCACACCACATCAACCCTTAAAAGAAGATTGTATTATATACCTGATTTCTATTGCCATACGGCCAAATTAGTAATCGAGGCGGATGGGCCGATCCATTTATTAAAAAAGGAATATGATAAAAACAGATATGAAGTACTAAAGAGTTTAGGACTCCATATCCTAAGATTTGAAAACGATCAAATATTAAATGATTTAGAGTCAGTTCTAAATACCATAAAACAATACTTGATAAAAAACTATCCCTAACCCTCTTTTCCGCGTAGCGGAAGAGAGGGCCGACCAGCGAAGCGTAGTCGGGGTGAGTAATCGCCCCATTACAAGGTTTAGAATAATCCGTTAATTCTTATTAATTTTAAAGCCATCCATACAATATGAATTATACCCCCAAAAAAATATTCCCGGTACTTTTAAACGTTGTTTTACTGCTGATCTTTACCGGGCTAAACGCATTCACGTTCCCTACCGATACCGGAAAAACGGCCACCTTCAAATTTAAAACTATCGTGATTGATCCCGGCCACGGCGGCAAGGACCCCGGCGCGCATGGCATTACCTCGTCCGAAAAAAATGTGGCCCTGTCTATCTCTAAAAAATTGCGCCGCGCCTTAACCGATGAAATGCCCAATGTAAACGTAGTGATGACGCGTAGCGATGATACCTTTATTGAGCTAAACCGCCGGTCGGAAATTGCCACGGAGCATCACGGCGATTTGTTTATTTCTATCCATTGCAATTCCTCGCCCGAGGGCACCGGTGCATCGCACAGGGGTGCCGAACTGCTCATCTCCGCTTTAAAAAGATCGAAAGAGCAGTACGAGGCTATACGCGAAAATTCATCCATCTATATCGAAAAGGATTATAAAACCAAATATGCCAGTTATGACGAAAGTAACCCGGCCAACCGTATTATCCTCAACCTGTTTTTGCAAAAACACCGCAAGCAAAGTATCCTTTTTGGCGAACTGGTGAACAAGGAGTTTAAGAATACCGACAACCGCAGCAGCGTGGTAAAAGAGCAGAGCCTGTTAGTGCTGGCCCACAGCACCATGCCTGCTGTATTGGTCGAAACCGGCTACATCAATAATGTAAACGAAGAGCGGTACCTAAACTCAGACGCCGGCCAGGAGGAGATCGTACAGTCTATATTACAGGCAATAAAAGCTTATAAAAAGCAGGTGTCGTTTTAAATTAACATTCTAAATCCGAAATTCTCCATTTACAACATGAGTGGCTAAAAACAGGCCATTTATGCTGTTTTTTGCTACAGGGTATTAACAGCCCCCCTTATTAGTAAACAAATTGCATTCTTTATCCATAACAGTGCATACAAACGCATTATTGCAGGCATTACTCAAAAGACTTTCATGGTGATTTAAATTATGTAAATTGTAAATAACTATCATGTAAATTGTAAATAAACATTATGTAAATTGTAAATAATTAAGTAAACTTGCTTAAATTTATAGTTATGAGTAAATTTATTCAAAGGCAAATTGCACCTATAATAGAGGCCCAGAAAAATAAGTTCCCTGTCTTAGCACTTACCGGACCAAGACAATCGGGTAAAACAACTTTGCTAAAAGAACTTTTTAGCGACTATCGATATGTAAGCCTGGAGAATCCCAATACACGTTCATTTGCCCTGGATGATCCTATCGGCTTTTTGAATCAATACGATCAAAAAGTTATTTTAGATGAAGTACAACGAGTACCTGAGTTGTTTTCCTATATACAGGGCAGAGTTGATGAATCTAAACTGATGGGGCAATACATACTATCAGGTTCTCAGAATTTTCATTTATTAAATAGCATAACTCAAACATTGGCAGGCAGGGTGGCCTTATTTAAGTTATTGCCTTTAGACTTTACCGAATTAAAGCAACCTGGTTTATTGGCAAATTCTTACACACAAGCCTGCATTAAGGGGTTTTATCCGGCCATATTTGACAGGGATATCGATCCGGCTATTTTTTATGCTAATTACATCCAGACTTATATAGAAAAGGATGTAACAGAGCTAATGAATATAAGAGATCTAAAGCTGTTTCGTACCTTTTTAAGTTTGTGTGCAGGCCGTGCGGGACAATTACTTAATTTCAGTGCTTTGGCCAATGAATGTGATATATCTCATAATACAGCCAAAGCCTGGTTGTCTATACTTGAAAGCAGTTATATTGTATTCTTTTTACAACCGTATCATCAGAATTTTAATAAGCGTTTGATCAAAAGCCCTAAGTTATATTTTTACGATACGGGATTGCTAACTCATTTGTTAGGGATGAGAACTTTTGAAGAATTGGGAGAAAATAGATTGAAAGGTCACATCTTTGAAAATATGATACTGGCAGAATACCAAAAACAGAACCATCATTTATATCTGCACCAGGATTATTATTTCTGGCAAGATAGTAATGCCCATGAGGTTGATCTGCTCATGAAAAAAGGACAAGATTTTTCTGTTTTTGAAATCAAGGCAACAGAAACTATAAGTACAGCCTTATTTAAAGAGATGGATCGGTTTGCAGAAATTGCGGCGCCTGCACGGGTAAATAAGACACTGATCTATGGCGGCAGTGAAAACCAAAAAAGAACGAATTATAACATTCTTAGCTGGCAAAATGTCTCTGAAAAAGCGAATCAATTTCGGTGATTTTTCGGGAAAAACATGCCAAATTTCGAAACCCTTACGATATCGTCAATTCTCCCCGCAAGTCCGTCTCCAAATAATGCTTTACCTCTTTAGGGTCTTTGATCTGCCCCAGCAGGTGCATCATCTTGGTAACCGCCGCCTCAAAGGTCATATCATAGCCGTTGGCAACGCCGATGTCTTTTAGCTGCCGGCTGGTTTCGTAGCGGCCCAGCTCGACCGTACCCACCTTGCATTGCGAAATATCCAGTATCACCTTGCCACTGTTTATCGCTTTTTCAAGCAGATCGGTAAACCATTGGTCGGTAGTGGTATTGCCCGCGCCGAAGGTTTCCATAACAATGCCCCGCACGTCAGCCGACAGGATAGTCTCTACCACGCTTGCGCTAATACCGGGATATAATTTAAGCACGGCAACATCGCTCATTAAATTTTTATGGACAATCAGCGGCGCATCGCCCGGCTGCCTGATGTCATTCACACTAAAGCGCAAATGCACACCTGACTCGGCCAAAATAGGGTAATTTGGCGATCGGAATGCTTCAAACTTAGACGAGTTATATTTAAACGAGCGGTTGCCCCTGAATAGTTTATAATCAAAATAGATGGCAACTTCGGGCACACGGGCACGGTCGTTCTTTTTGGCGTTGGCGATCTCGATAGCCGTCATCAGGTTTTCCTTCGCGTCTGTACGGATGGCGCTGATAGGCAGCTGCGACCCGGTAAATATCACCGGTTTGCCCAAATTCTCCAGCATAAAACTCAATGCCGATGCCGTGAACGACATCGTATCCGAGCCATGCAGTATCACAAATCCGTCAACCGAATCATAATTAGCTTCAATTAAACCCGCAAGCTGGCTCCATATAGCCGGGTTCATGTTGGATGAATCGATAATCTCCTCGAACGAATGTACCTTTATCTTGCAGTTAAGCTTCTCCAGTTCAGGCACATTATCCATTATCTGCTCAAAATTGATGGGCCTTAGCACCTTGGTAACAGGGTCGCTCATCATACCTATGGTACCGCCGGTATATATGATCAATATTTGACTCATAGCAATTGGATAACGCTTAAATTAATGGTTTCACACCCCAAAAACCTTTTTTGAATTTTCTGTAGTTATTTGAGCTATCGTTTCCAGGCTGGTTTCATAAACATCGGCAACCTTTTGGGCGATATACGTCAAATACGAACTTTCGTTAGGTTTCCCGCGGTGCGGAACGGGCGAAAGATACGGAGAATCTGTTTCTAAAACGATATGGCGCAGATCAATTAAAGGTAAAATTTTGTCCAGTCCGGCGTTTTTATAAGTAACTACACCGCCTATCCCAAAATAAAAACCCAGCGAAATAACCTTTTGTGCCTGCTCCAATGTACCCGTAAAACAATGGAATATACCGCGCAGGTCTTCATCCTGTACTTCTTCCAAAACGGCAAACACTTCGTTAAACGCTTCCCGGCAATGGATAACAATGGGCAGTTTTAAACTTTTTGCCCAGGCAATTTGCGCTTTAAAGGCGGCTATTTGCTGGGGCAGGGTAGTCTTGTCCCAGTACAGATCTATCCCAATTTCGCCGATGGCATAAATCTTATGATCGTGGCCGGCGGTTTTTATGGCATCCACCTCCTGTTGCCAATCTGCCGTAACCGAGCAGGGGTGCAGCCCCAGCAGGGGGAAACAATTGGCAGGAAATGCCCGCTCCAATTCAAACACCTTCGCAACGGATGACAGATCAACATTGGGTAAAAACAAACGGTCAATGCCGTTATCCACGCAGCGCTGCATTAATGCGGCACGCTTTGCTTCATCAGTTTCATAATATAAATGGGTATGGGTATCGGTTAACAGCATGGTGCAAAAGTAAGGCAGAATAGTTAATATCGGTCATGCCGAATTTATTTCGGCATCTCATAGGTAGGCAACCTGCATAATAATCACTTAGTTGATGGGATGCCGAAATAAATTCGGCATGACTTTTCCTTTTTTCCTACCATTTCAACAGCAAAGTATATTCGCCAAAAAAACCGGCAGCTACCTGGCTAAGCTGGCCGTCAACTTCTGTTTTCTCCAAGCTTGTTACTTTTCCTTCAGCGTTACGTTCGATGGTATAGCCATGCCCGGCCACTGCATTTATCAGAATGTTGTAGTTAAATTTTATGGGGTTATCGATAGACAGCCCCAGGTTTTTAAGCGAGACGGCCATTTCATAAGTATAAGCCATCGTATTATCAAACAATGCGGCTGCTTTTAATCCGTCATTATTATAAACAGATACCAGGGTATCCAGGCCGGGTATGCCGTTCACCTTTATATATTTTATTTTGGCGGCCAGTTTACGGTTATTATCATCCATATAGGCATTAGCCAAACTTACCGAGCTGGGCGACCCTTCTAATATTTGGGGCTTGTTTTTAAAAATGGCATCCAGCATGGGTGTATGGTCATCAAAAAAAGGATAGGTAATACTCATACCCGCTTTATCTTTTTTTTCCGTTTTGTTTATGGTAAATGTAATGCTGCCATTCAGTATCCGCCTGACCACTTCGGGCGCGGTAGCTTTTATTGTTAAATACAGGTTCTCATCATCATTGGCTACGGTATAAAAAACACCCGTGGCATTATTGTAGGCCTGGAATTTATCGCCCCATTCGGTCGCTTTGCCATCAATTTTAATACTTGCCGGTGCGCGCAGGCTTAGTACCTGTTTATCCGGCAGCTTTTGTGCACGGGCGGTAGCTACGCCCATCAGCAATACAACACCAAATAATAGTTGAATAGCGCTCCGCATCCTGATTATCTTCCGATTAGCGCAGATTTGTAAACTGCGGGAATAAATATAAGCAAATTCGCCATTGTTGGAGTTATGACTACGGGTTCTCTGAAGATTAAAAATAGCCGCCAAAACTCCTTCCCCTGGGAAGGGTGCGGCTGCCGGTGAAGTGGCGGGTAGGGGTTTCGCCGCTATGCATATTCGCGAAACCCCTCCCTCCGTCCGCCAATAGGCGGAAGGGAATCGCTCAGGGCCCTGCTTTTGAAAAATCCTTCTGAATAGCTATGGAGACAACTCCAACAAGGGCGTCATTCCCATAACAACAAATGCCGGACAATGAGTGCAAAAGCGCTTCATCATCCGGCATTTATAATGTTAATTAAATTCTTTTATCCTTTCTTGGTAGGAGTTGCTGCAGGCTTTTTAGCCGCAGGTTTTGCCGCACCTGGTTTAGTACCCGCTTTTTTAGCTGCTGTTTTTGCAGGGGCATGTTTAACCGGTTTTACTTTTACCAGTTCTACATCAAATAATAAGGTGCTAAAGGGTTTAATTTCATCGCCCTGGCCTTTATCGCCATAACCTAATGATGATGGTATAACCAATTGTGCTTTAGCGCCCTGGCCCATTAAAGCCAATCCTTCTACCCAGCCGGTTATGATGGGGTCTACCCCCAATGCAAAATGGATAGGCTCATAAACACGGCCCGGTTGTGACAAACCTGCTTTTTCCGCATCGGCGGCAATGCTGGTGTCAAATATCTTACCATCCAGTGTGCGGCCGGTATAGTTTACATACACGGTATCGCCTGTTAAAGGTTTGCGTAATACAGAGGGCTTGGTTATCCTATATTTTAACCCCGAAGCGGTAGTGGTAAGTACCAATTTATTGTCGGCAATATATTTAGCGGTATTGGCAGTTTCTTCGGCGGCGGCTTTATCCATCATCACCTTGCGCTCGGCAATAGCCTCTTCCAATGATTGTACCCTTTCAATTTTAAGCCTGAAAAACATATTGCTTCCTTTTGGCAAAAATGGCGGGCGCTGCGCTTCGTTATTTTTAAATATCGAATCGGTTGGTATCCTTACCAAAACGCTGTCCTTTACAGTTAATAGCGGGAATATATCCATCAGGTCGCCATCCGGCTGTATCTGCGCCTGTAATGGCGCGCCTGCTTTGTACGAGCTGAAAAGCACCGAGTCTTTGCCCGTTGTTTGCGTGGCATTAAAAGTGATAATATCGTTCAGCTTAATCCTGTCGCCGGTATTATGGGTAAGCATTTGGTACTCGGTACCTTTTGCCGTCTTCTGAAAAGTGCCCTGTGCGCTGGCATTAACCGCCAAAGCGGCAACGGCCAGGAATGTGATATATTTTTTCATAATTAAAAAAAGCCCTCCCGGTTAACGGGAGGGCTGTAATGATTAAAAGTTATTTTTTTGCCGGTTTTGCCACAGCAGCCGGTTTGGTTGCATAAGGGTTTGCCGGTGCAGCCGGAGCCGGACCACCTTTAAAAGGTATAATATCTGTTACTTCCACTTCAAAAACAAGCGGTGTATATGCGCCTATCGGGCCGTTACCCTGGTCGTTATAAGCCAATACTGACGGGATAACAAAAGTAGCTTTAGCGCCTTTATTTAATAACATCAGGCCTTCGTCCCAACCGGGTATAACTTTAGCCCTGCCTACCGGCAAAACAATTGGCTGGTAAGGTACTTCCGGGTGATAAATTTTAGCCGTTATAGCTTCGCTTTTTACATTGGTTTCAAAAATTTTGCCATCAACCTTTTTGCCTACATAATTTACAGATGCAGTGTCGCCAGCCTTTGGCAGCGGGCCTGTTCCGGGCTTGGTAATAACATAATATAACCCGCTGGCTGTTTTGGTAAAATTCAATTTGCTGCCGGCAATATATTTCTGGATAGCTGCAGGCTCAAGTACTTTAAGCTTATCGGCCTCACCCTTCATGTATTTTGAAATATTATCCTGGAATACCTGGTCGGTTTGTGTGCCTTTAGCAATTACCTTTTCAATTTTTATATTGTAGTTGATATACTTGCCTTTAAAGCCCGGTGGCCTTCCTGATTTTTTGTAAGTCGAATCGGCCAGTACCTTAACGGTAACGCTGTCGCCTTCGCTAAATTGTTGAAAAGCATCAAATATACCATAAGGCAATTGAGGTGTTAATAAGGTAGGATACGAGCGCCCTTGATCGTAAGTGTTAAACAATACAGAATCCGCATCATTTTTTATGATCAGGTTAAGTATCATAAAATCGCCGGCTTTAAGATTAGGGCCGCTTTTATCAACATTTATATTATATAACGTGCCGTTGTTGCCTTTTTTAAATCCACCATTACAACTTGCTAAGCCCATTGCCGCAAGCGCTAAAAAAATCAGGTTTTTTTTCATTTTTCTTTTTATTGAATTAAGAGTTTTTTGTATTCGGGTAAAATTAATTTAAATTGGTTAATAACTTGTTCAAGGCTGTCTGTCGACTGCCCGCCGGCCGCATTTCTGTGTCCGCCGCCGCTAAAATACTTTTTACAAATGTCATTTGCAGGAAAATCTTCTTTAGAACGTAAAGAAAGTTTCACTTTATCGTTCCGTTCTACTATAAACGCAGCTAAACGTATACTATTTATAGATAACGCATAATTTACAATACCCTCCGTATCGCCGGTATTTACCGAGTATTTTTCTATGTCCTGTTTGGTAACTGCTATAATAGCCGTGTTAAATTCGGGCAGTACTTCCAAACAATTGGTTAGGCAATGGCCCAAAAAGCGAAGCCTGTTTTCGGACGAGCTATTGTACACCAGCTCATGTATGCGCCAGTTTACCGCGCCGGCATCAATCAGGTCGGCAACAACCCTGTGCACGGTTGATGTAGTATTTGGCAGCCTGAAAGAGGCTGAATCTGTCATGATACCCGTATATAAACAGGTAGCCACATCAGCGTTGATCAGTTCTTTATTATTAAGTACATTAACGATAAAATCATATACTAATTGTGCCGCGGCGCAGGCGTTAATGTTCCAATGGCGGTAATCATCAAAATCTTCCGGCTCCAGGTGATGGTCTATCATCACTTTAAAGGCGTTGCTTTCCCGCACCAACTCGCCCATTTCATTAATACGGCTTAGGTTATTAAAGTCAAGGCAAAAAATGATCGCGGCATCGGCTATTAAAGCAGCAGACCGCTGCAGATGTTCTGTATATATAATAACCTCTCCATTGCCCGGCATCCAGCTTAAAAAGTCGGGATAATCGGTAGGGGTTATAACCTGTACATGGTGGCCCTGCTGTATTAAATAATTATACAAACCCAATGATGAGCCCATAGCATCGCCATCAGGCTTATGATGGGTGGTGATCACTATTTTTTGAGGCTGCGCTAAAAGGCTTATAAGCGGGGCGATATCCAACATTAATTTATAAAAGAGTGCAAAGCTAAATAAATTAACAATATACCCATCATATTATAATCAAAAAAGCTTTACTGTTCGGCCGTAAAAAGCTACTTTTGCACAATTTAACAGAAATAATGGAAAATAATAAAACGTTTACAATGATTAAACCCGATGCTGTTGCCAACGGCCACATCGGCGGAATTTTAGATAAAATTTTAAAAAGCGGTTTTAAAATAACCGCCATGAAATATACCGCATTAAGCCCAGAAAAAGCCGGCGAGTTTTATAGCGTGCATAAAGAACGTGGTTTTTATAACGACCTGGTTGCATTTATGTCATCGGGCCCCATAGTAGCTGCTATCCTGGAAAAAGATAACGCGATAGAAGATTACCGCAAGCTAATTGGCGCTACCGACCCTTCAAAAGCCGAAGTGGGTACTATCCGTAATTTGTTTGCAAAATCAATTGATGCAAACGCCGTTCACGGTTCAGATTCTGACGAAAACGCCAAAATAGAAGGCGATTTCTTCTTCTCTGCATTCGAAAAATTTTAAGCTTTTTATAACAGATCTTTGGCCTTTTTATAGTGTTATATTAAGGCCAAAGTTCTTTTAATATTATTGGCACGGCTCTTGTCTTTTATAATTGTCAAATAGTTGCTTTTCATAAAGTAAACATCTACAATATTTGATATATATAGGATGAAAATGTTATACAGAATAAGCGTGTATTTGCTGGCAATTATAATTGTAGTGCTGATACATGCTTTGTTTTTTGTGCATCATCCGCCCGAAGTTCAGCTGGCCTTTTTATCTCCCGGTGTAACGCTGCTTGCCTACTCTATTATCCGCGATGATTTTTATGTAAAGCCTCACCATACCAGGCTGTTAAAGAAAAACAATATCTTCAATTAATATCCCTTTCGCGTCCTCATTGATTTTATTGATAATTTGCATCCGCATCAATATCAGTTCATTGCGTATTACCGATGATTCGATGCGCAGGAATAATTTCTTGTCATGGATAAACAATTCCTTGGTGCGGTTAGCTACAGATTTACCTACCAGCTCGGGCCAGGCGGCTATAACACCCGTTTCATCAAACCGGCGTTTTATTTTATAAACCTGCAGCATTTGTTCAATAGCCTCTTTAAGCGATTTATCATTACTACGCATCTACCTCTCCTTCCCTTACTTTAAACAGCTTAACCGGTATCCCGATCTGGGCAAATACATGCTCAATGCGGGTATTATTTGCATCGGTAATAAACACCTGCCCAAAACTATTGTCTGACACCATTTGCATTAATTTGGTAATCCTTTTGTCATCTAATTTGTCAAAAATATCATCCAGCAATAGCAATGGCCTAAAGCCTTTCTGTTGGGTTAAAAAACTGTACTGTGCCAGCTTAAGCGCAATTAAAAATGATTTTTGCTGCCCTTGCGACCCAAACTTTTTCATCGGCATACCATGAATAACAAATTGCAGGTCGTCGCGATGTATACCGGCAGTGGTGCGCTCAAGCGCCCGGTCGCGTTCAATATTCTTTTTCAGCAATACGGCCAGGTCATCCGTTAACAACGGCGATTCGTAAGTCAGCTCAACCTGCTCGGCATCCTCGCTTAAAAACTGGTAATGCTGGTTAAATATCGCCGTAAAAACTTCCATAAAAGCTTTCCGCTTTTCAAAAATACGCGTACCCGATAGGGTTAGCTGTTCATCAAGCACCTCTAATAAACCGGGGTCGTACTTGCCTGTGTCTGCTATTGATTTTAAAAGCGCGTTACGGTTAGCGAGTACCTTATTATAGGTTATTAACTCGTCCAGGTAATTATTGTCTGTTTGCGATATTACATTATCAATAAACTTGCGCCGCTCATCGCTGCCTTCTATAATAATGCTGATATCATAAGGCGAAACCATCACCAGGGGCAATAGACCAATATGATCGGCCAGGCGCTGGTAATCCTTCTTATTCCGCTTAAACTGCTTTTTTTGATTGCGTTTTACCGAACAGGCAATGGCTTCGGTTTTATTATCCCGGTTAAAAGTGCCGGTAATAATAAAAAAATCTTCCCCCTGTTTTATTTGCTGACTGTCAATCGGGTTAAAATAACTTTTACATAACGACAGGTAATGAATAGCATCCAGCAAATTGGTTTTGCCCGCGCCGTTATTGCCAATAAACGCGTTTACACCATCACTGAAGTTTAATTCGGCGCCGGCATAGTTTTTAAAATTAATAACGGATAATTGTTTTAAATACATAAGGACGCACCAAATTTAGCACTTTACAGCGGCGCTTTTTACTATCGTCCATATTAAAAAAACATGGTTTTATTAATAATATAAAAAGGTATTGTTAAAACTTTTTAAAAAATGTAGTTTTGCAAACTTTAATTTAGAATAGAAATGTCAAAAACCCCAGCGGATACTAAGATCGTGTTAAATGATGACTTTGGACAGACCGGCAAATTTGTGCGCGAGAATCAAAAAAGCCTCCTCTTTATTGGTTCGGCTATTGTTGCAATGGTCCTTATTTATATTATTTATCAAAAACTATATTTAGGCCCCCGCGAGGCTACCGCCGCCAGCCAAATGTATGTGGCCCAGGATTTTTTTGAAAAGAAAGATTGGGACAAAGCGATTAAAGGCGATGCCGGTTACCCCGGTTTCGAAAAGATAGTTGCCGATTACAGCAATACCAAAGCCGCTAACCTGGCCTATTTTTACCTGGGCGTAGCTTATTTAAACAAAGGCGAATACCGCAAAGCGATAGATGATTTTACCGAATACCGCGGCGATGACACCATGGTAGCTGCTGAAGCTTACGGAAATACCGGCGATGCCTATGTTGAGTTAAAGGATTTTGACAAAGCATCAACCTATTTTAAAAAGGCGATAGATAAATCAAAAAATGCATTTCTTTCACCATTATATTTGAAAAAATTAGGTTTGGTTTATGAAGCGCAGAATGATAATAAATCTGCTGCCGATACTTATAAATCATTAAAGAACGACTACCCGCAAAGCACCGAGGCTCAAAGCATAGATGAGTATATTGCAAGGGTAGAAGCTAAATTATAGTGATTAGGGATTAGTTAATTAGAGATTAGTCAAATTTTCTTATCCTAATTAACTAATCTCTAATTAACTAATCCCTAAAAAAATGGCTACCCACTTAAAAGACCTGTCCGACTTTAGCTCGACCGAGATCCCATCGGCAGCCCCATATAAGTTTGGTATTGTGGTGGCCGAGTGGAATACAGAGATAACCCATGCCCTGTATGAAGGCGCTTACCAAAGCCTGGTAAACAACGGCGCCTTGCTTGAAAATATTTTTACTTATACCGTACCCGGCAGCTTTGAATTAACTACCGGTGCCGAATTATTATTAAAAAACACTAAATTAGACGCAGTAATTTGTTTAGGTTGCGTTATACAAGGCGAAACCCGGCATTTTGATTTTATTTGCAACGCGGTAGCCAATGGCATAACCAATGTCGCAATTAAGTATTCAAAACCTGTTATATTTGGTGTATTAACTACGGATAATCAACAGCAGGCTATTGATCGCGCGGGCGGAAAACATGGCAATAAAGGAGACGAAGCCGCGGTAACTGCAATAAAAATGGCTAACTTAGCAGCAACATTAAACAACTGAAATACGTAATACACCCTTATTATAACGTAAAATGAAAAAAGTGTTTTATATCGCGATCATCGCATTAGCATTAGGAGTTGTTTCTTCATGCTCCAATAAACTTTGTCCGGCCTACGCATCTTACCCCCGCGGCGGGCGTTAACAGCCAAATGTCATTTTTATTATTTGCTTCAAGCTAAGCTACAATTGCGTTGTACCTTTGCGGCATAGTATTTACTAAACAATGAATTGGACTTTATTAGAATCCCCCGAACAGATAAGTGAGATAAAACACCAGCCCGGTTACAGCTTAATTTTTAAACACAGTACCCGATGTTCCATCAGCATGATGGCAAAAAGGCGTTTTGAATTGGATTGGGAATCACTGCCACAAATCTTACCCCTCTATTTTTTAGACCTCATACAGCACCGCGATATTTCCAACCAAATAGCGCAGGAATTCCAGGTACACCACCAATCGCCCCAGCTATTATTAATAAAAAACGGTGAGTGCATTTTAGACCAGTCGCATGGCAGCATTTCTGTGGATGAGACGGCGTCGGTGATGGGTTAATTGGTGATTAGAGATTAGTCATTTCTTATTCCACTTATTTAGTATTAAATTTGTTATAAGAATTTATGAAAACATATCACTTCCCTGTTGTTGTTGAAATTGATGAAGACGGTATCTATATCGTTTCATGCCCTATGTTTAAAGGTTGCCACGCAGCCGGAAAAACTATTGATGAGGCTTTGGTTGATTTAAGGGAAGTTGTTGAAATATGTATGGAAGAGCAATCTGCTGAAAACATCAACCAGTTTATTGGAGTAAGGGAAATGGAAGTTACATTGCCTGTATCTGCATGAGCGATAAGTTGCCTGTTATAAGCGGCAAAGAATTAGTTGCCCTGCTTGAAAAACTTGGATTTACAGTAATCCGCATAAAAGGTTCCCATCACAGAATGAAGCATCCCGATGGCAGGATCACTACAATACCTGTTCATAAAAATGAATCGATAGCCAAAGGCTTATTAAGAAAAATTATCAGGGAAGATATTGTTGTAAGCATAGAGAAATTTAACGAAATGGTCAAATAAAACCACCTTTTGCCTTTCTCCTTTTACCTCAAAGACTACCACCCAAAACTGGTTGTCTTTTTTACATCCGGGTGCAGGCTAACAGCCACCGGACAGGTTAATGCCGCATGCTCCAATATGCTTTTTTCCTTATCCGTATAATTTCCCGGGAATTTCAGGTCGATTATCACTTCTGCCACGCGGCGCGGATTGGGTGCCATAATTTTGGTCACTTCTGCTGTTGTGCCATCTATATTAATGCCGTGTGTATTGCCGGCTATTGCCATGGTGGTTAAAACGCACCCGGCCAATGCTTCTGCCAGCAGGTCGGTTGGCGAAAATGCCTCGCCTTTGCCGTGGTTATCAACCGGTGCGTCGGTAATAATTTTTGTGCCCGATTGTAAATGAGTAGCCTCGGTACGTAATCCGCCGAGGTAGGTTGTTGCTATAGTTGCCATGTTGATTGTTGTAAAAGTTGTAAGGGTTGTAGAAGTTGTAAATGTTATAGTAGTTAAATGCGCTACAAATTTAAACTTACCTTTTTAAAAATCCTATCAATAACAGCCGAATCGACATCAATAGTTCCTATTTAGGCTAAAGCCCAAAACTCTTCATTGAAAACCGCCCCATAAATGGGACGGCAATGATATCAAAATTCATTGCCGTTGGTATTAACCAACGGATAAAAGGATGCATAATTAATGGCTTTAGCCAAACCCCGCTATATAAGAATTCCCTTAACTATCTCTCCGAAGCCAACAAGCGTAACTTTTCCAACGTTTGCAACTTTTTACAACATTTACAGCCACTTCAACCTTTCCAACTTTCTTTTTTAACATTCTCCTGACTTCAACCTCTACAACCCTTCCAACAATTACAACCTTTTTACCTATTTTTGTCCCCATGATCGATCTGCCCGTAATCCCTGCTGAAAAACCCCGCAAGCCTGATTGGTTGAGGGTGAAGCTTCCGGTAGGGAAAGAATATGCGCATGTACGCAGCCTGGTTGATGAGCATAAGCTGCACACCATCTGCGAAAGCGGCAATTGCCCCAACATGGGCGAATGCTGGGGCGCAGGTACGGCTACGTTTATGATACTGGGTAATATTTGTACCCGCTCCTGTTCGTTTTGCGCGGTAGCCACCGGCAGGCCGCTGGCCGTTGAGCTGGACGAACCAAACCGCGTTGCCAACTCGGTTAAGCTAATGCAGGTGAAGCATTGTGTAATTACCTCTGTTGATCGTGATGATCTGAAAGATGGCGGGTCCATTATCTGGGCCGAAACCATAAATGCCATCCGCAGGGAAAGCCCCGAAACTACTTTAGAAACTTTGCTGCCCGATTTTAGGGGCAATGCCGAAAACTTGGACCGCGTATTACAAACCCGCCCCGAAGTAGTTTCGCATAACCTGGAAACCGTAAGGCGATTAACAAAAGAAGTACGCATACAGGCCAAATATGACCGCAGTTTAGATTGTTTAAGGCAGATCAGTAAATCTGGCTTGCGCACCAAATCGGGCATTATGCTGGGCCTGGGTGAGCGAGAAGAAGATGTTTTGGAGGCAATGGATGATCTTTTTGAAGCGGGTGTTCATATCCTTACTTTAGGGCAATATTTACAGCCAACACGCAACCATCACCCGGTAATTGACTGGATACACCCGGATCAATTTAATTTTTACAAACAAATTGGGTTAGATAAGGGTTTTAAGTATGTAGAAAGCGGGCCGCTTGTCCGTTCCTCGTATCATGCTGAAAAACACCTGTTTGAAATTTGATATTTCCTTTATATCTTCACCTCGTGCGTAAGAATGTACCCCATTGACTAAAAAACACAAAATATCCCTTTCGGAAGAAGAACTGGTTAGCGCCTTAACCAAACGCGAAAAGATAGCGGTAGAAGCGCTGTATGACATGTACTCTTCTTCCCTGTTCGGTGTTATTTCGAGGATAGTGGTCGATATCCCCGTAGCAGAGGATGTATTACAGGAAACCTTTGTAAAAATATGGCATTCTTTCTCCAGCTATAGTACCGAAAAAGGGCGTTTATTTACCTGGATGGTAAACATAGCGCGCAATTTAGCCATTGATAAAATACGGTCTAAAGATTTTAAGAACCAGGGCAAAAACCGTGAGCTCGAAAATAACGTAACTTTCATAGACGAACAAAGGAATACCGTTTACAAACCTGAGCTGCTGGGTATTAAAGAGTTAGTGGAAACGCTAAAGCCCGATCAAAAGTCTATTGTTGACCTCATCTATTTTAAAGGTTATACCCATGTGGAAGCTGCCGAAGAATTGGGCATACCGCTTGGGACCATTAAAACCCGGTTAAGAATGGCGATACAGCTACTCAGGAAACATTTTAATTGAAAAGGCTTAGAAAGTGGACTTAGTAAAAGATTATATTGAAACAGGGATATTGGAACTTTACGTTTTGGGGGACATTTCTCCGGGCGAAAGGTTGCAGGTGGAGGAGATGATGTCCAAACACGCCGCTATCCGAACGGAGGTAGCCGAAATTGAGCAAGCGATGGAAGCTTATGCACAGGCCAACGCGATTGCCCCGGCAGAAAACCAACGCGACAAAATTTTAAATAGCTTGTTGATCAACCTGGCTGATGACCGGAACTTTACCGCAGCTAAAAGACCTGTTGTTGAGGATAAGGTTATTGTTATGCCTGCGCGGCAAAATAATTTTTATAAATATGCCTTCGCGGCTTCGGTAGCGTTATTGGCGGCAAGCATTGTTGCCTTATATAATATGCACAACCGGCTGCAGGAATCTGATGCGCAATTAGCTATACTGGCTACCCAAAACCAGCAGATCAGCAAAACGGTTAGTTTTAAAAATGAGCAATTAGGTGTTTTTCATGATACCACCTTTAAGATGATCAAGCTTAAGCCAACCATTCATGCGCCGGCATCGGCCAAGATAATGATTGCCTGGAGCCCGGTTAAAAAGAAGGTGATGATTGATATGGCCTCCATGAAAATGCCCGAGAATGACAAAGATCATCAATACCAGCTATGGGCGCTTGTAGGCGGCAAACCGGTTGACCTGGGGGTATTTGACAAAACAGCCAACGACACGACTGATATGAAGGAGATGAGGTCAATTGCTTCTGCGGGTGCCTTTGCCGTAACACTCGAACCACGGGGCGGCAGCGTAAACCCAACCATGTCCGAATTGATGGTGTTGGGCAAATAACCCGCTCATTTTGTTAAAAAATGTTAAATACCAGATAAAATATGTTAAATATTTAATATTACTGTAACCATGGCAAGCTTTTAGAGTCATATAGGAACTTAAACTTAGTATGAAGTTCTTTATAAGATCAGTTAATTTTTAAAAAAAGGGATGTACATACTACATCCCTTTTTTATGCAACCTTATCTCCTTTTGGACAGTAATAAATAGTCTATAAAAATGTAGGTGAAGATAAGAAGCCGGGCCATGTGCGATTCCCTCCCCTGGGAGGGCGGAGGGAGGGGTTTCGCGAACATGCGCAGCGGCCCAACCCCTCCCTCCCACTTCACAAGCAGCCGCACCCCTCCCAAGGGAGGGAATTTGTTCACGGACTATTGTTTTATAAGTCGTTTATAAAATAATTTAGGCAGGCCAAAATCTCTTCCAACCAACAGATAAGTTTGTCTATATACACTATTTAGTAACAAAATTGCTGTTTTTTTTATTTTTTACAAATAATATATTGCATAATTCAAAAGAAACTAATACCTTAGTGTACTTATTAGTATTTCGTTCTTTATAGAGTCAGTTAAAAAAATCAATTTAAGCGGATGCCGGATACTGGCTCCGCTTTTTTTATGCCATTAATTTTGCCATTGTAATTGGTAGTTGTTGGGCCAGTTTGCCCGGCAACACCACATTCATTTGATGGGGCAACGCCAGCTCATCCCCCGTCTGCCCATGAATATAGGCACCAATGATGCAAGCCTCTTCCGGCGGGTATCTTTGCGCTAACAAAGAAGTAATTATCCCCGTCAACACATCGCCCATCCCGCCTGTTGCCATCGCCGCATTACTTGTAGAATTAAAGTATAACATCCCTTCGGGCGTAGCCGTTATGGTATAATCATTTTTTAAAACAATATATATTTTAAACTCTTCGGCCTTTTTTATACACGTTTGCAGTCGCTGCCACCAGTTGGCATGGCTGCCAAAAAGGCGGTCAAACTCCTTTAGGTGCGGGGTTAAGATGCTGCCCTCCGGTATTTTTTTTAAAAGCGAGTTGTTTTTAGCTAATAAATTAAGCGCGTCCGCGTCGAGTACAACCGGCTTATGGTAATTGGTCAAAATATTTTTCAGCAGATCTAAAGCCGGTTTATCCTTCCCCAACCCCGGCCCTATCCCTATCGCGCTAAATTGTTCCCATCCAATTTCGGGTTGTTTATCCCCTTTGCGGATGATCGCCATAATCTCCGGCAGGTAACTGTTTAAAGCTGTCAACCCGCTCTCCGGCACGCAGGCGGTAGTCAGCCCTGCCCCGGCATAAGCGCTGGCCGCCGAGCAAAGCAGCGCCGCCCCCATTGTTTTATCCTGCCCGGCAACAATTAAAGCATGGCCATAGGTACCTTTATTACTGAAACGGTGGCGCGGTTTAAGCAGGTCTTTAATATCCTGTTTTTCAATAAACTGGTAGGGCGAGTTAAGCGATTCCACAAAATCCTTATCAATCCCAATATCAACAAACTCAAACCTATCCATAGCCGCAGCAGATTCCGGCAGTAAAAAATTAATTTTAGGTTGCTGAAAAGTGATCGCCAGGTCGGCTTTTAAAACTACCGCGTCCGGGTCTGTTTCGCCTTCCGTAAAAAAACCGGTAGGCACATCAACCGCTACCACCGTTTTATGGAGTTCGTTTAAATATTCAACCAGGTTTTTATGATCGCCTGCCAGTGGTTTATTTAGGCCGCTTCCTAACAACGCATCTATAATTATATCGCTGTCTTCCTTAATACCTTCGCCCGGTTTGATATCTTTTGTCTTTATCCCGGTTTGCTTCAATAACTTTAAATTCACCTTAAAATCATCAGAAGCTTTATCCGAAAACCGGGCTATCTTAACATCCAAAAATTTATACCCTAATCCGTTCAGCAGTTGAGCAATAGCCAGCCCATCGCCCCCGTTATTGCCGGTACCGCAGTAAATAGCTATCCTTTGTTCCTTATCCGGGTAATGTTTAACAAAGCAATTGGTAAAGGCCTTTGCCGCGCGCTCCATCAAATCAACAGACGTTATCGGTTCATGAGCTATGGTATAAGCATCCGCTTCGCGGATCTGGGGGGCGGTTAATAAAGGGAGCATAGTTTATAAATTTACTATAATGTATTTTGTTTTAGTAATATTAAATATAGCGATGGGTTTAAAACCCATCGCTACGGTAAAATTTCTCTTCGCCAACCCTCTTTGCCGCGTAGCGGAAGAGAGGGTCGACCAGCGTAGCGCAGTCGGGGTGAGTAATCGCACGCGTTAATGAATAAATTTAGTAATATTACTTCATGAAAAGGCTTTTCCCATTGTTCCTTTTACTCATCTGTCTGGGCTGTACATCCAAAGCCCCTGCACCAACTATTAACATATCCCTCGTAAATAACAACCAATCACTCCAAATCAGCGGACTGGATAAAATTATCATCACCGATATTGCCCGCGATACTGCCAATCATTTCGAAAGCCTTGTACCGGTTTTCCGTATGCCTGCCGATACCGATATGAAGGATTATCAACCCATCCAACCCGGCAAATACATCGTAAAAGACAGCGCCCTAATCTTCACACCTGACACCCCTTTTACCAAACAACAGGTGTATTTTGTCCGCTATTTTCAATACGGCGGCGATTATAAGGTGATGGATTTTGTAAAGGGCCAAAGAACGGCCACCAAATTACGCTACACCGATTTGATTTTTAAGCAATAACCCCTTTACAAAACCAAAAATATTCATTATATTTGCATCCGAATTAATTGAGAGGGGACATTTTGTCCCCTCTTTTAGTTTGTCAATCAATTTATTCCAATAGCGATTGGGAAAAGAGAAAGATAATGAAAGTTGAAAATAAAGTAGCGGAACTGGTAGCCGAGAAAATAGCCGAGATTGAGAGGCCCGACCTGTTTTTGGTAGCTATAAAATTACACGCCAACGGCAAGCTGGTTATATTGGTGGATGGCGACAAAGGGATAGGCATTGCAGAGTGCGCGCAGATAAGCCGGTATGTAGGCTTTAAGCTGGAAGAGGAAAACGTGATAGCAACCGCCTATAACCTGGAAGTTTCATCGCCGGGGTTGGATTTCCCGCTGAGCATGGCAAGGCAGTATGCCAAGAATGTGGGCCGCCAGTTGGCTATAAAAATGGCCGATGGAACCAAAAAGGAGGTGACACTGACCGGGATGAGCGAAGACGCTATAATAGTTGAAGAAAAAATAAAAGAAAAAGGGAAAAAGGCCGAACTGATTGAAACCGTTATCCCGATAAATAAAATAACAGAAACAAAAGTACTAATATCATTTAAGTAAGTAAGTTAAGGAAAATGAGCAATATTAATTTAATTGATTCTTTCCAGGAATTCAAAGATTTCAAAAACATCGATCGTCCAACGATGATGAGCGTGCTGGAAGACGTTTTCAGAAGTATGATCCGTAAAAAATACGGCAACGATGAAAATTGTGACGTGATTGTAAATACCGACAATGGTGACCTTGAAATATGGCGCACGCGTGTGGTTATGGAAGATGGTTTTAGTGAGGATGACGACCTGGAAATAGAGTTGGCAGAAGCAAGAACGCTTGATCCCAGCCTGGAAGTGGGTGATGATTATATAGAGCAGATAACTTTAGAAAGCTTTGGCCGCCGTGCTATTTTAGCTGCACGCCAAACGCTTGTTTCTAAAATTCTTGAACTGGAGAAAGACGAAATATTTAAAAAATATAAAGACCGCGTAGGCGAAATTGTAACCGGCGAAGTTTACCAGGTTTGGAAAAAAGAAACTTTGGTATTGGATGATGACGGTAACGAGCTGTTATTGCCAAAAACCGAGCAGATACCTGCCGATTACTTTAAAAAAGGCGATAGCGTAAAAGCGATAGTGCATAAAGTGGATATGCTGAACAGCAATCCTAAAATTATTATCTCGCGTACCGCGCCCGAGTTTTTACAGCGTTTATTTGAGCTGGAAGTGCCGGAAATTTTTGATGGTTTAATTACCATTAAGAAGATCGTTCGCGAACCGGGCGAAAGGGCTAAAGTAGCTGTTGAGTCGTATGACGACCGTATTGATCCGGTTGGTGCTTGTGTGGGGATGAAAGGATCACGTATACATGGTATCGTTCGCGAATTGAAAAATGAAAATATTGACGTAATTAACTACACCAATAATATTCAGCTTTATATTCAGCGCGCCTTATCTCCGGCCAAAATAACATCTATTAAGCTGGACGATGAGAAAAAAACAGCCGCGGTATACTTAAAACCCGACCAGGTATCATTAGCTATCGGCCGTGGCGGCCATAACATTAAACTGGCCGGTAAATTAACAGGTTACGAAATTGATGTTTACCGCGAAGCGGACGAACATGATGAAGATGTGGATATTGAAGAGTTTTCAGATGAAATTGAAAGCTGGATAATTGATGAATTTAAACGCATTGGTTTAGATACAGCAAAATCAGTATTGGCATTAACCGTAGGTGAATTAGTTAAACGTACCGACCTGGAAGAAGAAACAGTAAAAGATGTTTTATCGATACTGCAGGCCGAGTTTGAATAAATAACTGTAACCAAAAATTAAAATCGTATTTTTGCAATAAGCAGAGGAAAGAATATATAATAAATGTCAGAAGACAAACCGATAAAATTATTTACAGCAGCAAAAGAGCTGAACATTGGTACTGGTACTATTGTGGATTTTTTGGCCACCAAAGGCTACAAAGTCCTGAAGCATCCCATGACCCAGCTAGACAAGGACATGTACAGTGCCCTGTTGAAGGAATTTGCTTTTGATAAAAGTATTAAAGAAGAAGCCAAGCAGATCAGTATCGGTAAGATACGTAAGGATGAAACCGGCCAATTCCCCGAAAAACCTGTTGAGAACCGTCGTTCAAGGGATTTTGAGAACGAAGAGATACTGATCAAAAATACGGGGCAATACAATGTTCCGCATGTTGAAAAACCAAAGCCCGAGCCAGCTCCGGCCCCGGTTCCGGAAAAACACGAGGAACGTAGCGATACGCTTCCCGGCGTTAAGATAGTTGGTAAAATTGACCTTAACGACAGGGGCGGTATTAAACCCGAACCGGTTGAAAAGAAGGAAGAACCTGCACCTGTAAAACAGGAAGTAGTTGTTCCCGAGCCAAAGCCGGAACCCAAAGAAGAAGTTAAACCCGCGCCGCCTGTACAAGAGGTTAAGGAAGAGGTAAAAGAAGAGGTTAAAAAAGAAGTTGTAGCTGAAGAAGCACCAAAGGCCGAAGCGCCAAAAGCTGCTGAACCGGCTGCGGAAGAAGAAAACCAGGGTCCCGACGTGATCAGGGCTAAGGCTGAACGTTTAACCGGGCCTAACGTGATTGGTAAGATACAATTGCCGGCCGCGCCAAAACGCAACCCTATAGCTTCATCATCAAATACCAATTCTGCCGATCATAAGCGCAAAAGAAAACGTAAAGAAGGCCAGGGTGGCGGTGGTGGAAACCAGCAAGGTAATAATCCAGGTCAGCCGCAAGGCAACCAGCCCCCGCAAGGGAATGTTAGTGCCAACCGTCCCGATTTCAGGAACAGGGCCAATAATGGCATAACCAGTCCCGGTGGTGGTAACCGTCCCGATTTTAGGGGGGGCAACCGTAACGCGCCACATACCGGCGGACCAAAAGAAGAGCCTTCAGAAAAAGATATACAAGATCAAATTAAAGCAACTTTAGCCAGGTTAAGCGGTGCCGGTAAATCCGGTAAGTTTGCCCAGCGTGCTAAGTTCCGCCGTCAAAAACGTGATGATGTAGCTGCTACTGCCGAAGAACTGGCAATGGAGCAGGAACTGCAATCAAAAGTAATAAAGGTTACCGAGTTTGTAACGGCAAATGAACTGGCTTCCATGATGGATGTATCTGTAACACAGATCATATCTACCTGTATGAGTTTGGGTTTATTTGTTTCCATCAACCAGCGTTTGGATGCCGAAACCCTAAGCATTGTTGCCGATGAGTTTGGCTACGAGGTGGAGTTTGTAAAACCACAGGATGAGGAAGCCAACCTTGACCAGCCTGATGATCCGGAAGATCTGATACCGCGTGCACCTATCGTAACCATAATGGGCCACGTTGACCACGGTAAGACATCATTGCTTGATTTTGTACGCAAAACAAATGTCATAGGCGGCGAAGCCGGGGGTATAACCCAGCACATTGGCGCTTATGAAGTAACCTTGCCCGACAATAAAGGCAAAATAACCTTCCTGGATACACCGGGCCACGAGGCGTTTACCGCCATGCGTGCAAGGGGTGCGCAGGTTACAGATATTGTAATTATTGTAATTGCCGCTGATGACAGCGTGATGCCGCAAACCAAAGAGGCTATTAACCACGCGCAGGCAGCAGGTGCCCCAATTATTTTTGCCTTCAACAAAATTGACAGGCCGGGCGCTAACGCGGATAAGATACGTGAACAATTATCAGCCATGAATATATTGGTTGAAGAATGGGGCGGTAAATACCAAACCCAGGAAATATCAGCCAAAACAGGCCAGGGTGTTGAATTATTATTAGAAAAAGTATTGCTGGAAGCCGAGTTATTAGAGCTGAAAGCTAATCCGAATAAACGTGCCGTTGGTACGGTTATAGAAGCTGCGCTTGATAAGGGCCGTGGTATTGTAACCACCATTTTGGTACAGGCAGGCCAGTTAAAGGTAGGCGATCCAATTTTAGCCGGCTGTTACAGCGGGCGTGTTAAAGCGTTAACAAACGAGCGCGGGCAACGAGTTGACGTTGCAGGCCCTTCAACACCGGTACAGGTGTTGGGTATGCAGGGCGCGCCAACTGCCGGCGACAAGTTTAACGTGCTGGAAAGCGAAGTTGAGGCACGTGAAATTGCCAACAAACGCTTGCAATTACAACGCGAACAAGGCTTACGCACCCAAAAACACATTACACTTGATGAAATTGGCCGCCGTTTGGCAGTGGGCAACTTTAAGGAACTGAACATCATTGTTAAAGGTGACGTGGATGGTTCTATCGAGGCCCTGTCCGATTCATTATTAAAACTTTCTACCGAGCAGATACAGGTTAACATCATATCAAAAGCGGTTGGGCAAATATCAGAATCTGATGTATTGCTGGCTTCTGCCTCTGATGCGATCATCATTGGTTTCCAGGTACGCCCGTCAGGCAGTGCCCGTAAACTGGCCGAGCAGGAGCAGATCGATATCCGTTTATACTCCATCATTTATGATGCTATAAACGAGATAAAGGCAGCGATGGAAGGCATGCTTGCACCAACGTTCGAAGAGAAAATTGTTGCTAACGTAGAGATACGCGAAACCTTCAAGATAAGCAAGGTGGGTACCATTGCCGGTTGTATGGTATTGGATGGCAAGATAACCCGTAACAGCAAAATACGTGTGGTACGCGAAGGTGTAGTGATCTATACCGGCGAACTGGCTTCCTTAAAACGCTTTAAAGACGATGTTAAAGAAGTATCGGCTAATTACGAGTGCGGTTTAAATATCCAGAACTTTAATAATATTGAAGTAGGCGACATTGTTGAAGCCTATGAAAATGTAGAAGTTAAACGCAAACTGTAGAGTCGCAATACTTTGCGACTTAATGCAATACTTTGCATAAGTATATAACAAAAAAGGCTCCCCGAAAATTTCGGGGAGCCTTTTTTGTTATGGCTTGTGATGCTTCACAACCATGTGGTGCCTCACAATAACATGATGACGGCGATGCTTTACTACAACAACATGCTTATGCCTCACCTGGGCATTTGCTGCTGTAAAACTAAATGCGGCTAACAGGACAATAAGTAATACGCTTAACTTTTTCATAATTGCTTAAATAATTTTAGCTATTAACGCCGGGCGGTATGAATTATTATAGCCATCTGCCCGGATAAATGTCCCATAAAATGGGGGTTATTCTAATAATATTGCTTTGTAATTTTTTTGTTACGAAATTCAATCCGGCGTAAACTACATTTTTAATTGTAGCTTTAACACTAATAAACCCAAATGAACCGATTTTCCTTATTGTTTTGTGCCATATACTTTATAAGTATGGGGGCCTTTGGGCAAACCAAAGTTATTGACAGCGTTTCGCAAGAGAGCTCAATGGCACACGCTGTATCAAACTTTTACACCTCGCTGGGCAAACAATCAGGCCTGTTTGATGGCCTGGCCTATGATTTTTATGACCATAGAATTAACGGCAGCCCGTATTTTACGGATGCCCCAAATACCTTTACCCCCGGCAGCGTCTTTTATAATAACGTGCTGTACAAAAACGTGCCGATGTTATATGATCTTAACAAAGATATTGTAGTAGCGCTTTTACCTAATACCACCATAAAATATACATTAGTAAGCGATAAAGTGCAAAGCTTTGACCTGGCGGGCCATCACTTTATATATTTTAAGCAGGACACGCTCAATAACAAAACCAATCTTCGGCGTGGCTTTTATGACAGGCTTTATAATGGGAAGGTGTTGGTATTGGCAAAAAGGTCAAAAACCATCCAAATAGATAATTTGGTAAAAACCGACTATGTTTTTACATCAGAAACCAATTACTATTTAAAAAGGGGTGGCAAATATTATACGGTTAACGGCAAAGGTTCATTTATTAATGCCCTGGGGGATAAAAAGAAAGAGATAAACCTTTACCTGAAAAATAACCACATCAGCTACAGCGATGACCCTGAACAGGCTATGGTTAAAATAGCCGCTTATTACGACCAGTTAACTAATTAACATGAAAAAAATTTACGCAATTATTTTTTTCTTTTTGGTTTTTTCAAAACTGGCCTTAAGCCAGCAAGCCGATAAGTTGATCAGCGTAAATTTTCAGCGTGCCTCATTCGGGCAATTTGTTACCGACCTGGAGGCAAAAACAGGGTATCATTTCTATTATAACCAGGCGCAGGTAGATAGCTTAAAGATCACCATACGGGCTGATGAGCAACCGTTGGAAACCATATTGCAAATGGCCTTTGAAAAAACCGGTTTTCACTATGCCATCGCACCGCCAAAAATATTTATCACAAAGGGCCGCGAAATAGAAACCGGCCTCGCCGTGGGATTTTTTTCACCTGTGCCTGCTAATACTGCTGCCGCGGCGGCAAACCCGGCCACAAATGTGGTGGCTGATTTTACCGACAAGGAAAAGGCAATACCCCAGGCCACTACAGAAAATAAATTGTATGAGATAGGCCTAAAAACAAATGATATTAAAGCGGGCAACGCCACTATATCCGGTTATTTACGCGATGTAAAATCGGGCGAGGCCATTGTTGGGGCAAGCATTTATGTAGAGAGCAATAAAACAGGTATAAATACCGATCAGTTTGGCTACTATACCCTTACTTTACCCCGTGGCCGCCAGGTATTAAGTATAAAGGGGCTGGGCATGAAGGATACCAAGCGGCAGATAATGCTATACTCGGACGGCCAGCTGGTAATTGAAATGCAGGAACAGATCACTACTTTAAAAGAGGTAAAAATATCCGAAGAAAAAGTAGCCAACATACGGAGCGTGGAGCTTGGCGTAAATAAACTGGACATAAAGACCATTAAAGAAATACCGGCCGTATTTGGCGAGGCCGATATATTAAGGGCCGTTTTAACGCTTCCGGGGGTACAAACCGTAGGCGAGGCTACCACCGGCTTTAACGTTAGGGGCGGCGCGGCCGATCAAAACCTGATATTGCTTAACGATGCCACTATTTATAACCCGGCGCACTTTTTCGGGTTTTTCTCTGCTTTTAACCCCGACATTGTAAAGGATGTAGAACTATATAAAAGCAGCATCCCCGAAAGATACGGAGGCCGCCTTTCTTCCGTATTAGCGGTGACCGACCGCGAAGGCAATAAAAAAACGTTTACCGGCTCGGCAGGTATAGGCTTGTTAACCAGCAGGCTAAATGTTGAAGGGCCGATTTTTAAGGATAAAACATCCTTTATATTCGGCGCGCGTACTTCCTATTCCGATTGGCTGTTAAGATTGCTGCCCCCGGCTTACCGTAACAGCTCGGCCTCGTTCTATGACGTTAACCTGGACATCAGCCACGAGATAAATGATAACAACCACCTGTACCTAACCAGTTATAAGAGTAATGATAAGTTCAGGCTAAACAGCGATACTTCATACGGCTACAGTAACCAGAACATTAACTTAAAATGGAAACATAATTTCAGCACCAAACTATACAGCATAGTAACTGCCGGGTTAGATGGTTATAAATATAATATAGCAAGCACCATTAACCCTATCAATGCTTACAAGCTGAACTTTGGTATCAGCCAGACTAATTTTAAGATTGATTTTACGTATTATTTAAACCGGAAAAACACGATAGACTTTGGCCTTAGCTCTATTTATTACCAGCTTAACCCCGGCGATTTTGAGCCTAACGGCGCCAAATCATTAGTCGCGCCGGATATTGTGCCCAAAGAACAGGCTTTAGAAAGCGCCCTGTATTTTGGCGATAAGTATGATATAACACAGGACCTGTCGGTAAATCTGGGTATAAGGTATTCTATCTATAATTACCTGGGTGCCCAAACCGTAAATTATTACGCGCCAAATGTGCCCCGCCTGCAGCAAAACCTGGTAGACAGTATTACCTATAAAAAAGGGCAGGTAGTTAATACCTATCACGGGCCCGAAATAAGGGCGGCTATACGTTATAACCTGGGCGATAACCTGTCGGTTAAAGCGGGGTATAATACCTTAAGGCAATATTTGCACTTGCTGTCAAACACTACCGCCATTTCGCCGGTGGATGTTTATAAGTTAAGCGACCCCAACATCAGGCCGCAATACGGCGACCAGATATCATTGGGACTCTACAAAAACGCGCAGGCCAATACCATCGAAATGTCGGTTGAAGCGTATTATAAACGCATAAAAGATTATTTGGATTACCGCAGCGGCGCTACCCTGCTGCTAAACCATAATATTGAACAGGATGTCATCAACACGCAGGGAAAAGCATACGGGATAGAGTTTTTGGTAAAAAAATCCACCGGGAAATTAAACGGCTGGGTTAGCTATGCCTACTCGCGCACCTTTTTAAAACAGGACGACCCAAATGCCGGCGAGTTCATAAACGAGGGCAGCTATTATCCGGCAAATTATGATAAACCGCACGCCTTCAATTTTACCGGTAATTACAGGTTTACCCACCGCTACAGCATATCGTTAGATATAACCTACAGTACCGGGCGGCCCATTACCCTGCCCATTGCAGCCTACAATTTTGCCGGTGCCGAGCGGGTATATTATTCCGACAGGAATGCTTACCGTATCCCGGATTATTTCAGGTCTGATTTTTCGGCAAACTTTGAAGGGAACAGCAAGGTGCACCAACTGTTTCATAGTTCGTGGACCATTGGCGTTTATAATTTAACAGGCAGGCAAAATGCCTACTCAACCTATTTTACAGAACAGGGCGGAAGGCTGGCCGGCTATAAGCTGTCTATATTTGCCTACCCGATACCATTTGTTAATTACAACATAAAATTCTGATATTATGAAAAAGTACCTGTACACTTTGTTAGTAATATTAACCTGTAGCTGTAAAGTACCTTTTCAGCCCGCAGTCACCACAACGGCCTACAGCTACCTGGTGGTAGATGGGGTGATCAACAGCGGCAGCAATTCTACAGATTCAACATTTTTAAAACTAAGCCGTACCTTTAAAATATCCACCTCGCCGCTTACCAACCCCGAGTTGCATGCACAGGTATCAGTCGAGGACGCGGCAAATAACAGTTACCCACTAACCGAAACCGGGAAAGGCAACTATATAGCGGCGGCATTGGGCCTTAACAACACCAAACAATATAGGCTACGAATTAAAACAAGCGATAACCGCATATATCTTTCGGATTTTGTTGCCATTAAACCTACTCCGCCTATTGATAGCATTGGCTTCACGGCAACAGACAAACTAACCATTTACGCCAATGCGCATGATGCTACCAACAGTACCCGGTATTACCGTTGGGATTATGGTGAAACATGGGAGTTCAGGGCTTTATATGGTACAAGTTATATTACAGACGGCACCCAAATTGTGCTAAGAACACCGGCCCAGCAATATCCCGGGTCCTGCTGGCAAAGTGACCAGTCAGCCGATATTGTTTTAGCATCAACCAAGCCATTAACACAGGACCTGGTTTACCAGGCGCCTATAGCGGTAATACCCTCTACTTCCGAAAAGATAAGTGTAGATTATAGTATCCTGTTGAAGCAATATGCATTAACAGAAGATGCTTATATCTTTTGGCAGCAAACAAAAAAGAATACCGAAGAGCTGGGAAGTATTTTTGATGCCTTACCCTCACAGATCAACGGCAACATACATTGTGTAACCAACCCTACCGAACCGGTTTTTGGCTATATGAACATTACCAATGTGCAGGTAAAACGGATATTTATCCATGCTATTGACCTGCCCCGCAGCTGGACTTCAAAGTATCCCTATCCCTGCGGGCTGGACACGGCATTTTTCCAGTCGTACATAAAGGCCAATGCCCCAAAGCTTAATAATTATCCATCGGTTGAGGCATTGCTGATACCTTTCGGCTCTTCGCATATCCCTGTAGACCCGCTCGGAGTTGGGTATACTTATTCCACAAAAGAATGCCTGGACTGCTCCATTCGTGGAACTAAAATAAAACCGCCTTTTTGGCAATAATGATATGAAAAGGCATATATACATATGGTTAGTAATATTAGCTTGCAGCTGCAAAGTACCCTACCAGCCGCCGGTTACAACCACGGCCTTTAATTATTTGGTGGTTGATGGCGTAATCAACAGCAGTACCGCTGCAGGGGATTCAACCTTGATAAAACTTAGCCGTACTTTTAAAATATCTACATCCCCCGTTACCAACCCCGAACTGCATGCCCAGGTATCTGTAGAGGACGCGGCGAATAATAGCTATGCTTTACAGGATGCCGGAAAAGGAAATTATGTGGCCGGCCCGTTAGGGCTTGATGGCAGCAAACAGTACCGCTTAAGGATAAAAACCAGTGATAACCGCATGTATCTTTCAGATCTTGTTGCTGTAAAACCTACACCCCCTATTGACAGCATCGGCTTTACCGCGTCCCCCAATCAATTAATAATTTATGCCAATACACATGATGCCACCAATAATACGCGGTATTACCGTTGGGATTATACCGAAACATGGGAGTTTCATCCGCCTTATTCACCATACTGGATCTCAAACGGAACGAAGATCGTTCCGATAACACCCGCACAGGCCCTGCAAATGCATACTTGTTGGCGGGGCGCTATTTCGACCGATATCATATTGGCATCATCAAAGCAATTAACACAGGATGTAATTTATCAAACCCCAATAGCTTATATACCCTCAACTTCGCAGAAGCTTAGTGTAGAGTACAGCATCCAGTTAAAGCAATATGCCGTAACCGAAGATGATTATACCTTCGTGCAGCAAACCAAAAAGAATACCGAACAGTTAGGCAGCATTTTTGACGCGTTGCCCTCGCAGATAAACGGCAATATCCATTGCGTTACCAACCCTGCCGAGCCTGTTTTTGGTTATGTAAGCATTACCAATATCCAGGTAAAAAGGGTATTTATTTTCAGGAACCAATTACCGGCTTCATACACGTATATTGACAATGCCTGTACTACACCTGACACGGCAATATACCAGGCATTTAAAAGCTTCTACGTAGCAACTTACCGGGCGTTAAATGATTATCCCGTTGTTGAAAATGATTTAATACCATTGAGTTCTTCAGCAGGCCCGGTGGATTCTATTACGCTACCACCACCTTTCAAACTTCGAACTGGCCCCCCATTTTTTATTCCGGGACCTTATCCCGGTGCTGCCGGATATTTTACTGAGCCTAAGACTTGTATTGATTGCAGGCTGTTTGGAACGAGTGTAAAACCCCCTTATTGGAAATAATATGAAAAGGAAATCTCTTACCCTAAGAATTGCAATAATAGGCTTTATCAGCTTAATGATGGTTTCGTTAGTTGGTAACGCGCAGGTTTTAACCGATATTCAAAAGGATTTTAACCGGTATAAGCAAAACGCTTTACAGGAGAAAATATTTGTCCATACCGATAAAAGTTTTTACCTGGCAGGTGAAATTTTATGGTTTAAAATTTATTGTGTTGATGGCACCAGCCATAAACCGCTTGACCTGAGTAAGGTTGCCTATGTAGAGGTATTAGATAATAACCAGGCACCTGTGCTGCAGGCCAAGGTTGCCTTGAAGGATGGCAGCGGCAGTGCGTCCATATATCTCCCGGTAAATATCAATAACGGTAATTACAAATTAAGGACCTACACCAACTGGATGAAAAATTTTAACCCCGAATATTATTTCGAAAAAAATATAACCATCGTTAATCCATTAAAAACCCCGGATGCGTCGGCCCGGCAAGCAGCAGCAAATTATGACATCCAGTTTTTCCCCGAAGGCGGTAACCTCATTAGCGGCCTTAGCAACAACATAGCTTTTAAAGCAGTTGGCGAAGACGGCAAAGGCATAGCTTTTAAAGGAGCCATTATTGACCAGCGCAATGATACCGTTGCCCTATTTCAGCCGCTAAAGTTTGGCATAGGGCATTTCCTCTTTACCCCGGCTGCTAACAATACTTACAGGGCGGTTATAAAAGTTGGCAACGGTAATCCGGTTATTAAAAATTTACCCACTGTTAATAGCCGGGGATATACCATGCAGTTAACCGACAAAGGAGCCGGGCAATTGGATGTAGCCGTAAGCAGCAATAATGCAAACGGACCAGTTTATATTTTTGCCCACACGAGGCAAGCGGTAAAAGTGGCCGAAAGCGCCGTGATGAATAATGGCACTGCGCATTTTACCATCAATAAAAATAAGCTGGATGAAGGCGTATCCCATATCACCATTTTTAACAGCGATAAACAGCCCGTTTGCGAACGCCTCTATTTTAAAAGGCCCAAACAGCGTTTATTTATTGAAGCCAATGCCGATCAGCCACAATATACATTACGCAAAAAAGTGGATGTTACCATTGCCGCTAAAGATACAGCAGGTAAGCTGCTTACTGCCGACCTTTCGATGGCCGTTTACCCGGTAGATGCTTTGCAGGAAATTGAGCCCGAGAATATTTTTAATTATTTATGGCTAAGTTCCGACCTGAAAGGGAACATTGAATCGCCCGATTATTACTTCAAAAACAATACCGCCGAAGCAGATGAAGCCTTGGATAACCTGATGCTTTCGCAGGGCTGGCGCAGGTTTCAATGGAATAATATCCTGTCCGGCAAACCTGCCGTATTTAATTTTATGCCCGAATATGAGGACCACCTGGTTACCGCTAAAATCACCAATAGCATAACCCATGCCCCGGCTAAAGATATACTTACCTATATGGGCGTTCCGGGAAAAAGGGTGCAGTTTTACGTTTCTAAAAGCGACTCTACGGGCCAGTTGATATTTAATACCCGCGATTTTTACGGAACTAATGAGCTGGTGATCCAAACTAATACGGGGTTGGACAGTACCTATCGCATCAATATCAACAGCCCATTTTCTGAGCAGTTTTCATCATCGGTTTTGCCACCTTTTCGTGTAAATAATAGTATGGAGCCGTTGCTCAAAAACTATAGCTTAAATATGCAGGCCCAAAATATTTATTTAGGCAGCCAATTAAAAAAGTTTTATAGCCCAATGGTTGATAGCAGTGCTTTTTACGGGCAGCTTTTTACAACTTACCTGTTGGATAACTATACCCGCTATACCACGATGGAGGAGGTTTTAATAGAATATGTAAAGGGGATACAGGTTTCCAATTCAAGAAACAGGTACCATATTGATTTAATGGACCTGTTTAACAGCACCAGCGGCCAATTGCCCGATCCATTGGTATTAATAGATGGCGTACCCATTTTGGATATGAATAAAGTGATAGCGCTCGATCCGTTGAAAATTAAAAAGCTGGATGTGATTAATAATACATTTTATTATGGCCCGTCTGTTAACCAGGGTGTATTTAGTTTTAGCAGCTACAAAGGCGACCTGGGCGGCTATGAAATTGACCCCCATGCCGTTGTCATTGATTATGAAGGGTTGGAGTTGCAGCGCGAGTTTTATTCGCCGGTTTACGAAACACCCGCCCAGGCAAGCAGCCGCATGCCCGATTTGAGGAATCTATTATACTGGTCGCCAAACATAGGCACCTATTCCAATGGAAAAAACCAGGTAACGTTTTATACGGGCGATCAAACCGGCAAGTACATTGGGATAATACAGGGGAATACGGCTAATGGAGATGCAGGCAGTCAGGTCTTTACGTTTGATGTGAAGTAATAAACAAGACGCTGCCGCGAGTTTAGCCGACGCTGCCGCGAGTTTAGCGCAGCGTAACTCGTGGTAAAGCCCTTTAAGCTTCCAGCTTAAAGGATTAAATCATCAATTGAATATCCAACAGCCCCTTAATATCAGCATAATCACGCGCGCTGCTGTATAAATAATGCTGAGGCTCATCAACCCATCCAGCTACAACAGGGTTATTGTGTATATAATTAAGCTTTTGATCCATTACTGCTTTGCTCCATAATTCAATTGGGTGGTTTCCCTGTTGCCAAAACTGGTAATGTTCATTATTAGGATTATACTTTCCTGCACGCTCAAATTGAAAAAGCATCCATTCCCTCCTGCTTTCCTGCGGATTGTCTTCAATGGCTTTAACAATAGTTTTTGAGGTATGCCTTTTTAAATCGCGCAAAATATCCTGCATGGGCTTATCAGTTGTTCCGATGATTAAATGCACATGGTTACTCATTATAACCCACGCATAAATTGTCAAACCCTTGTTCGTAGCACAATATTTAAGGCTTTCTATAAGAATGTCTTTATAGTCCTTTCGGGTAAATACATCTATCCAGTTTACTACGGTAAACGTTACAAAGTAAGGGAGTTCCTGATCGTGAAATTTGTAGTTGCGGCTCATTGGATGAGCAAGATAATAATTCGTAGTTAATTATCGAAAGCATACAACGTTTAAGCTTTCAGCTTAAACACTAATAAGCTGGAAGCTTATTAAGACTTTACCGCGAGTTACGCTGCGCTAAACTCGCGGTAGCGCTTGTGTATATTTTATTTATCTTCCAGATCCGCCGCAGCCGCTTCATCCAAAAACCATTGCACTTCGCCAACTATCGAGTCGATAAGTTGCGCGGGATATTCTTCAATGTCCTCGTCATCTTCCAACACATGATGCACGGCAATAGCCTTGCCTTCGCCATAAACTAAAAATGCGATTTGTTTAGCTTCATTTATTAACGGTGCGTTTAGGGTAATACGGAATACCTGCTGATCTTCCAGCCAAACTTCTTTCACTCCCGGCGTGGTGTCATGCAATACCGGTGTATGCGGGAACAAAGAAGCGGTATGCGAATTATCGCCCAAACCAAGCAGTACCAGGTCGAACGCCAATTCATCCTCATCAAAAAATTGTTCTATTTCTTCAAAGTATTTTTTTGCAGCCTCGGCAGGCGGTAATGATGTATCAACCGGGAAAATATTTAGCGTGCTGATCTCTAACGGGTCGAACAGCGCCTTTTTAGCCATCAGGTAATTACTGTCGGGATTATCTTTGGGTACATTACGTTCATCGCCGAAAAAGAAATAAACTTTTTCCCAATCCACCTCACCGCTAAAGGCAGGAGATGCCAATAATTGATATAATTTTTTTGGAGAACTGCCGCCCGATAAAGCAACAGAGAATTTACCTTTCGCTGCTATAGAATCCTGCGCTGTTTTAACAAAATAAACAGCCAGTGCATTAAGCACTTCTTCTTCGGTATTAAAAATATTCAAATTCATGTATTCCTTAACTACTCACTTAATCAACCTAATAAACCATTCACTAACATTCTACTTCTTCCCATTAATAGGTTGCGTGAACCACGTAAATCCATCGCGCGCTATCAAAGCTTCTGCGGATTCAGGCCCCCACGAGTCGGCAGAATAATTAGGGAACGTTAAGCTCTTTTTATGTATCCAGGCATTTAAAATTGGCATAATTAACGCCCACCCTTCTTCTACCTGGTCGCCGCGCATAAACAGGGTTTGATCGCCCAGCATGGTATCCAGCAACAGGGTTTCGTAAGCCTCTGGTGCTTGCTGGGTGTAGGTTCCTTTATAGTCAAACACCATATCAACCGCGTTCAGTACCATATCAATGCCGGGGCGTTTAGCCTGTACTTGTAAACGGATGCTCATTTCGGGCTGTATGCTAATGATGAGCCTGTTTTGCTGCCAGCTTTCTGTAGCTTCTGCAGGGAAAACCAAATGCGGCACATCTTTAAATTGTATGGTAATTGTTGATGCCGATTGGTGCAAACGCTTACCTGTACGCAGGTAAAATGGTATGCCCTGCCATCTCCAGTTATCTATAAAAAACTTTACGGCCGCAAATGTCTCGGTGTTTGATTGCGGATTTACCTTTGGCTCATCCCGATAACCCGGTACTTCCTTACCCTGCATCCATCCGCTGGCATATTGGCCGCGCACTGCCGAGTTACGCACATCCTCAGGCCCAAACCTGCGCATTGCCCTTAATACATCTACCTTGCGGTTACGTACTTCATCGGCGCTAAAATTAACCGGCGATTCCATGGCCACCAAACAAAGCAATTGCAGCAGGTGGTTCTGCATCATATCGCGCATAGCACCGGCACCATCATAATAATCGCCGCGTTCTTCCACACCCAATTGCTCGGTTACTGATATTTGCACATGCTCAATATAATTACGGTTCCATAACGGCTCCATTATCGAGTTGGCAAAGCGGAAAGCCATTATATTTTGCACCGTTTCCTTACCTAAATAATGGTCGATACGGTATATCTGTTTTTCATTAAAAATTTCGGCAAGCTGTTGATTTAATTCTTTTGCCGATTCCAGATCATGACCAAAAGGCTTTTCAATAACTATCCTTGTTTTATCTGCATCATCGGCCAAATGCGCCTTTGAAATATTGGAGGCTATTGTCGGGAAAAAGTTTGGAGATACCGCCAGGTAATAAATTACATTGGCTTTGGTATTCCATTCGGTGTTATGCGCTTCAACACGCTTACCAAATTCTTTATAGGTTTCAAAATCGTTAATATCAGATACCTGGTAAAATATATTTTTTGAGAACACATCCCATTTGGCTTTGGTCACCTTTCCGCTGCGCGAAAACTGGTTGATATCGTCCATCAGCTTAGCTCTGAACTGTACATCAGTTAAATGCGTACGGCCGGTGCCGATGATGGAAAACTGCTCGGGCATCCATCCGTCTAAATATAAATTGTACAAAGCCGGGGCCAGTTTACGCGCGTTCAGATCGCCGGTACCACCGAAAATGATAAATATGGTAGATTGTGATTTAATTTCTATGCTCATGATCTTGTATGTTCAGAATAAAAATATTATGTATTTGGTGCCGTAGGGTACCAGACTATGTTGCGTACCTACGGCACGCTAATTCCTCCATTTTTATTTTCTCTATAGACATTTTGCTCCTACGGAGCATTTTATATTTTTAAAACAAATTTAACTTTTAGGTACCCATTGTGTATGAAACGTTCCTTCCTTGCCGATAAGTTCATAAGTATGCGCGCCAAAATAATCCCGTTGTGCCTGTATTAGGTTTGACGGCATCCTTGCACTGCGGAAAGCATCAAAATAGCTTAAGCAGCTTGCATAACCCGGTGCAGCAACACCTGCAGCGGTTGCTGCCGACACTACCGTACGGCTACCTGCAACAACTTCGTTGATGATCTTTGCAACACCACCATCTAATAGCAAATGTGGCAGTTTTGAATCTTTTTGATATGCGTTATAAATATCATTCAAAAACTCCGAACGAATGATACAACCACCGCGCCATATTTTGGCTATCTCATCTAAATGCAGGTCATATTTATATTCGGCAGATGCGTTGGAAAGCAATTGCATCCCCTGCGCATAAGTGATGATCATATTAAAATAAAAAGCCTGCTCCAGAGATATTAAAAACGCATCCGCATTAACGTTCATTTCCGGATCGGTTTTGCTGTAAACACCGGCTGCCCTTACACGCAGTTCTTTATATTTTGAAAGATCGCGCATGGCAACCGCGGTATCAATAGTTGGTATAGGGGCCTGCAAATCCATCGCCACCTGCGACGTCCATTTGCCGGTACCTTTTGCACGGGCCTCGTCCTTAATATCATCTAACAATAGATGATCAGTTCCCGGCGCTTTATATTTAAAAATGTCCTTGGTTATTTCTAACAGGAATGACTGCAAGCGGCCCTCGTTCCATTCGGCAAATATTTTACCGCAGGCAGCGTTGTCCAGCTTTAAGCCTTTCTTCATGATCTCGTAGGTTTCTGCGATTAGCTGCATAATACCATACTCAATACCATTATGCACCATCTTCACAAAATGTCCGGATGCACCGGGGCCAATATAAGTTACACAAGGCGCGCCGTCAACCTTAGCAGCAATTGATTCCAGTATCGGTTTCATCACATTATAGGCATCCTTATCACCACCCGGCATCATGCTCGGGCCCTTGCGCGCGCCTTCTTCACCGCCCGATATACCCATGCCAAAAAAGTGAAAACCTTTGGCTTCCAGTTCTTCAACCCTGCGGTTGGTATCGGTAAAGTGCGAGTTACCGCCGTCAATCAAAATATCGCCTTTAGCTAACAAAGGCAGCAACTCTGCAATTACATCATCAACAATTTTACCTGCCGGCACCAGCATCATAATGGCGCGCGGCGTGTTTAAGCTGGCTACAAATGGTTCTACCTCGCTAAACCCTTTCAGGTTTTTATGGGTACTCTCCTGTTCCAACAAAGCGCCTTTAGAGGCATCCTTGTCAAACCCGGCGCCTTTTACCCCATGGTCGCCCATGTTTAGTAACAGGTTGCGGCCCATAGTACCCAGGCCTATCATGCCGAAATCGTATTTATCTGCTGTGCTCATTTGAGTTGTTTCTGATTGTCTTTTTTTAATTTTTCCAATATTTTTTTGGTCGATTCAAGGTCGGTATGCTGAAAGGCCCTGATGCCTAATTTCTCTGCCGCTTTAACAAACATAATGCGGTCGTCAAAATAAACACATTGATTAGGGGTGACCTGGGCAATACCCATTGCTAACTGCCATATTTTGGGGTCCGGCTTGCGCAGGGCGACTTCGCAGGATGATACAAAGGCATCAAAAAACTCGTGAAGCTTGAATTTTTTCACCCGGTAATCATTCAGCTCCTTGCCCTCGTTATTGATAGATATGATACGGAAACCGCAATCCTTTTTCCACTCCTTTAGCCATTTTAAAGTATCCATTTCTACCGATTGGGCATACATAAATTCCTTAAAATCCTCGCGCGGGAAATCACGGGGATGGTTAAACACCACGGTATCCAGGTATTCGTCCAGCGTAATGCTGCCGCTTTCATACACGTTAAAGATAAACGTATGCAGCTCCTTCATTTCCTCGTAGTCAAGCCCAAACTTTTCAGCGGCTATCCTGCGCGATTCATGACCCCAGCCATTGCTTAGCATCACGCCGCCAATGTCGAAGAAAAGTATCTTAATATCGTTGGTTCCCATCGGCAGGAAATTTATTTATAAAGACACAAATCTTCACGAATTAAGGCGAATTTCACGAATTGTGAATATATTGATGTTAAAATCATTTGGTTATTCGTTTTTAATGTTTGCAAAAAATGGTTTACCCTAACGCTAAAAAAATTCGTGAAATTCGTTGCAATTCGTGAGAATTAGTGTTTTATTATTTTACCTTTTCCTTTTGGTCTTCTATCGACTTTAATAATTTCTCGAACGGTTTGTTGAATTTATCAATGCCCTCGTCTTCCAGTTGCTGGGTTATTTGGTCAATGTCAATTCCGGCAGCTTTAATGCGGTCTAATATTTCGGTCGCTTTATCCAAACCTTGTTCTAAAGTATCGGCAGCAATACCATGATCGCGGAACGCCTCAATAGTTTCCAACGGAACGGTATCAACAGTATCCGCACCGATTAGCGCCTCAACATATTTAGTGTCTTTAAATGCAGGATTTTTGCTGCTGGTACTTGCCCATAGCAAACGCTGTGGTTTAGCGCCCGCGGCAGCTAATTTTTCCCAACGCGGGCCGCTGAATACTCTTTTATAAATTTCGTAAGCCTTTTTAGCTGATGCGATAGCAACTTCGCCTTTCAGATCGCCCAGGCCTTTTTCGTCAAGCATTGGGTCAACCAATACATCAATACGGCTTAAAAAGAAGCTGGCTACCGATGAGATATGTTCGATAGAATGCCCTGCTGCCAAATGGTCTTCCAAACCTGAAATATAGGCTTCGGTTACGGCTTCATAACGCGGCAAACCAAATAACAGCGTAACATTAATATTTATACCATGCGCAATTGAGCTGCGGATAGCCTGTAAACCCGGCTGAGTACCCGGAATTTTGATCATCACATTATGACGGGCAACTTTTTCCCAAAGCTCTTTAGCCTGTTTGGTAGTGCCTTCGGTATCCAAAGCCAAAAATGGTGATACCTCTAAACTCACATACCCATCGCTGCCTTTTGGGCTTTCATCATATACACCTTCAAACAATGCGCAGGCATTTTGAATATCAGTAATTGCTAAACCAAAAAATAATTCTTCGGTTGTTTTAGCGCTTGCGGCTAAACTGCGTATCTGGTCGTCATAATCCGTGCCGCTGGTAATGGCTTTTTCAAAAATGGCAGGGTTAGAGGTAACGCCTCTTATACCGTCATCATCAATTAAACTTTTTAGTTTGCCGTTACCAATAATAGCACGATCAATAAAATCCAGCCAGATGCTTTGACCGAAGCTGTGTATTTGTTTTACTTTATTCATTTTTATTGTAATTGAATTTTCTAATTTATTATTGTCAGTCTCCTGTGCCCTTTTTAGCGACAATAAGTGTACCACCTATTGTCATGCAATATTCCTATTTATTAGCGGGTTATGCAACTAAAATCTCCACGTTATATCCTATAAAAAGCCCGCTTTCAATAACCCCGGTAATGCCTTTTATTTTAAGTTCCATATCGGCACCAATCGTATCAAACCTGGCGTCTAATATTAGGTTGCCGTTTTCAGTAATAACAGGCCCATCCTTACCTTTTGCCGGGCGCAGGGTTAAACTGGTAGCCCCAAGTGCTTTTAACTTTTCTTCCACATGCAGCAATGCCGCCGGGAAAACCTCTATCGGTACCGGGAAATTTGTCCCTAATTTTTTTACCAGTTTGGTTTCGTCAACGATGATATAGGTTAGCGGGCTTGAAGCCATTATTAACTTCTCTTTGAACATCGCCCCGCCGCGCCCTTTTATCAGGCTGTGGTTTGGGTCAACCTCATCGGCGCCGTCAAAGTACCAATCCGGTTTACTTTCAAATAGCGTAGTTGTTGGTATGCCCAAATTGCTGCAAACCATGGTTATCTCTACAGAAGTGGTTATCGCCTTAACATTCAGTTGCTCTGCTTTTATTTTTTTAGCAATAGCCAGCAACGCCATATAAGATGTAGAACCCGAGCCTACGCCCAGCACATCGCCATCCTTTACCTTTTCGGCAATTTTATCGGCAACCTTTTGCTTGGCTTCGCGGTTAATAATTTCGCCGGACCAGGAAAGGTTGTTTATGATGTCGCTATTCCAATTCATGTGTTTAGATATGAGATGTGAGATATGAGGTGTGAGATGATGA
>Ga0193702_1000003_pt1 | contig 121700 bp, 109 predicted proteins | sample U3a1metaG_FD_143060 | JGI IMG/M metagenome (GOLD analysis project Ga0193702, IMG submission 143060) | Soil microbial communities from a riparian zone of the East river system, Colorado, United States - U3a1 | ecosystem: Environmental > Terrestrial > Soil > Riparian zone | place: USA: East... | reverse complement strand
GATCTCGCTCATGAAGCCGGCCAGACCATGGAGCTGATCGTCACCTCGGTCAAGCAGGTGGCCGACATCATGAGCGAGATCACCGCCGCCAGCCAGGAGCAGAGCCTGGGCATCGAACAGGTCAACGAGGCGATCAGCCAGATGGACGAGATGACGGTGCAGAACGCGGCGCTGGTCGAGCAGGCCGCGGCGGCCGCGCAAAGCATGCAGGACGAAGCCGGGGTGTTGACGCGCGCGGTGGAAGTGTTCAAGCTGCGCGCCGCGCCGACGTCGCTGCAGGCCAGGCCGAAGCCGGCCGCGCCGCGTGCGCCGCGTGCGCCGGTGGCGGCGCGGCCCGCGCCGCAACTGAAGGCCGCGGCACCGGCCATGCCGAAACCGAAGCCGGTGACAGCCGCCGAATCGGATTGGGAAGAGTTCTAGCAAAAAACCGGGGTCAGTGCCGACATTCGGACATTTAAATAGGGTCAGAGTCGAATTAATTCGAGATTCATGAATTAATTCGACTCTGACCCTATTTAAATGTCCGAATGTCGGCACTGACCCCGGTTTTTTGCGCTTAGGTGCCGGGCTGGCCCGCGGCGGCCTGCCGGATGCCGCGCTTCTTGCGCAGCGCGCAATCGCCCTTGCTGCCGCCGACATCGATGTTCTGGTAGCGCACCTCGTACTTGCCGGCCGATAGCTTGTCGATCGCCAGCGTGTCGTGCGCCAGCACATAGGCGTGGCGCACGTTCGAGCGCCGGTCGAGGTCGTAAATCATGACCATCACCGGCGAGCTGTTGGCCGAATTGTCCACCGTGACCTGCATCTCGCCGCCCTGGTTGCCGATCGGGTAACCGTCCACATACCCCGATTTCGCCGGCCACGGTTCGCCGTTGGGCGAGGCCAGGGTGTGCAATTCGGTGTCGCAATCGGGCGTGCGGTCGGGCACCACCAACTGGGTCACGGCCAGCGCCTTGACCTCGGACGGCGGCAGCGGCGCCTTGGCGATCGCCCAGCCGTCGATCCCGCTGTCGGCACGCGCCTCGCCCAGCACGTCGCTGCGCGCGGCGGCGGCCGGCGTGAGCTTGGCCTCGGCCGCCGGCTTGCCGCTCAGCACCGCGGCCAGCGCCACCGGCAGCACCTTCGGCTGCTCGAGCGCCAGCGCGCCCACCATGCAGCCGAGCGCGAAACAGGCACCCAGCCCGAACCACCATGCCGGATCGCGCGTGGCGCGGTAGGCGCCGCGCGCATCGACCGGCCGCGGCTCCCAGGCATGCGCCTCGGCGCGCTGCTTGTCGTCGCTGCGGGTGCTCTCGAGCCACTCGATTTCCCATTCCTCGGCCGCGATCCACTCGTCGTGCTCCTTGCGGCGCACCGGATCGGACAGGGTGCCGTAGGCGCTGTTGAGGATGGCCATGATGCGCGCGGCCTTCTCGTCGCCGGGATTCTTGTCGGGATGGTACTTCTGGCTCAAGGCCTTGTAGGCCGCACGTATGACTTCCTGCGGCGCCAGCCGCGCCACCTTGAGGTTGTCATAATGTGTGTGGATCTTGGCCATGGCGATGCGATAGTTGTTGCGTACGGCTCACTTCTTCATCATAGCCGATACGGCGCGCGGAGCGAGCCCTGACGGCCGTACAGCATAGCCGGGTTTGTGTCCGCAGCGCAAGATGACATAAAGTCTACAACCGGTGGCTGCGGTCGGCGCGCACGATAGGCTCGGGCAACTCGACGCCGCGGCCGACCACCAGCACCTTGAACAGTTCGCCCATCTCGGCCGGCGACAGCAGCTTGTGCACCGCGTTCGATTGCGGCAGGTAGCGCCGCGGCTCGGCCGGGTCGGTGCGCAGCAGCAGGTCGCCGATGCCGGCGCCGAGCAGGAACGCGGCCTGGTTCATATACGCCAGCACCTCGAGCCCGGCGTCCTGGGCCGCCAGCGCCATCGCGGTGAAGTCGACGTGGGCGGTGATGTCCTGCAGGCCCGGATGGAAGAACGGGTCGGTGTGCGCGTGGTGGCGGTAATGGCACATGACGGTGCCTTCCTCGCGGTGGTCGAAATAGTACTCGTGGGCCGGGAAGCCGTAGTCGAGCAGGATCGCCGCGCCCTTGCCGCCCTCGAACATGCGCGCCAGCGAGGCCATGAAGCCGCAGGCGATCGGGTGCACCTCGGTCAGGTAGCCGACCGGCAGCACCGCGTGCGCCGGGATCTGGCGCACGATGTGGGCCGCCAGCGTGGCGTCGGCCGGGCGCGAGACGAAGGCGAAGGCGCCGTCCTCGATCGCGACCAGCATTTCGTGCCAGCCCTGCTCGGTCTTCGAGACCAGGTGCACCGGCATGGCGTCGAGCACCTCGTTGGCCAGCGCCACGCCGCTGAAGGCCTCGGGCAGGCGGTCGAGCCAGCGCACCTGGGGGAAGTCCTTGAGCGTTTCCTGCTGGCGCGCGCGCAACTCGCCCGACAGCTCGACGATCGCGTAACTGTCGACTTGCACCCCGGCCTCGGCCAGCGCGGTCAGCACGTCGCGCGCCAGTGCGCCGGTGCCGGCGCCGAATTCGAGGAGGTTGGGCGCGGTTTGGGCGATAATAGCGGCTGCCGGCTGGGCCAGCGCGGCGCCGAACAGCGACGTGATCTCGGGTGCGGTTGTAAAATCGCCCTCCGCGCCGAGCTTGGCCGAGCCCCCGCTGTAGTAACCGAGGCCGGGCGCGTACAGCGCCAGCTCCATGAAGCGGGCGAACGGCAGCGCGCCGCCCTGCTGCGCGATTTCGGCGGCGATCAGCTGCTGCAGAGCGTGGGACGCGGCGAGCGCGTCGCTATCGGGTGCGGGTAGGGACATCCTTGCATTGTAGCGAGTGCGGGGCCGATGAACAAATGATGCAGGAATCCGCATACTTACGAGCGAGATCATGACGACACCATCGACAGGCGAACCCCGGGTAGCGCTGGTGACCGGCGCGGGCCGCCGCATCGGGCGCGCGATCGCGCTCGGGCTGGCGCAGGCCGGCTGGGACGTGGCGGTGCACTACCGCGCCTCGGAAGCGGCGGCGCGCGAGACCGCCGACGCGATCCTGGCGCTGGGCCGGCGCGCCGCGCTGCTGCAGTGCGACCTGGCCGACGAGGCGGCGGTGCGCAACCTGCTGCCGCGCGCGGCCGCGGCGCTGGGCGCGGTCGGCTGCGTGGTCAACAACGCCTCGCTGTTCGAATACGACAGCCCGTCCGAGTTTTCGCCGGCGCTGCTGGCGACCCATATGCAGACCAACCTCGGCGCGCCGCTGCTGCTGGCGCAGGCGCTGCATGCGGCCACCCCGCCCGGCCGCCAGGCGGTGGTGATCAACCTGCTGGACCAGAAACTGTACAATCTGAATCCTGATTTTTTCTCGTACACGCTGTCGAAGGCCGCGCTGCAGGCCGCGACCACCATGCTGGCGCAGGCGCTGGCGCCGACCGTGCGGGTGGTCGGCGTCGCGCCCGGCCTGACGATGGTGTCGGGCGAGCAGAGCGAAGACGGCTTCGAGAAAGCGCACCAGGCCACGCCGCTCGGGGAATCGAGCACGCCGCAGGATATCGTCGACGCGGTGTGCTATGTGGCCTCGGCGCGCGCGATTACCGGCACCACCCTGCTGGTCGACGGCGGCCAGCATCTGGTTCAGCTGCCGCGCGACGTGATGTTCATTGAGAAGTAAAAACCATTTGCGGGACGGAGTCTAGCGCCGCGAAAGCGGTGCGTACTTTGTCCCCAACAGTACGACAAATTGCGGGACAGAGTTAAGCGTAGCCAAGGCGCCGCGTACTCTGTCCCCAACACTCTAGGACTACTATGCTATCCGCCCTGTTACACCCGAAGCTGAGCGATTGCCGCCGGCTGTTCCTGCGCAATTACGAAGTGATGATCAACATCGGTGTGCATGATTTCGAGAAGAAGGGCGAGCAGCGCGTCCTGATCAACGTCGACCTCTACATCCCGCTCGCGCTGTCGACGCCGAAGGGCGACCACCTGGCCGAGGTGGTCGATTACGACTTCATGCGCGAGACCATTTCGAAGCGCATGGCGCAGGGCCATGTGCACCTGCAGGAGACGCTCTGCGACGACGTGCTGCGCGCGATGCTGGCGCACCCGCGGGTGCGTGCGGTGCGCGTGTCGACCATGAAGCCGGACGTGTATCCCGACTGCGAAGGCGTGGGCGTCGAAGTGTTCCAGGTGAAGGACGAAGCATGAACGGCCCGGCCGTGATGGAGCAGGTCGAACACACGGCCAAACAGGCCGACAAGATCGCGCTCGAGAACAACAAGCTGCACAAGCGCCTGTGCCGGCTGGTGGGCCAGGCGATCGGCGACTTCAACATGATCGAAGACGGCGACAAGATCATGGTCTGCGTGTCGGGGGGCAAAGACAGCTACGCCCTGCTCGACATCCTGATGACGCTGCGCGAACGCGCGCCGATCCACTTCGACATCGTGGCGGTGAACCTCGACCAGAAGCAACCGAACTTCCCGGCCGACGTGCTGCCGGCCTACCTGGCCAAGCTGGGCGTGCCGTTCCACATCGAGAACCAGGACACCTACAGCATCGTCAAGCGCCTGATCCCGGAGGGGAAGACCACCTGCTCGCTGTGTTCGCGGCTGCGGCGCGGGATCCTGTACCGCGTGGCCGATGAACTGGGCTGCAACAAGATCGCGCTGGGCCACCACCGCGACGACATCCTCGAGACCTTCTTCCTGAATATGTTCTTCGGCGGGAAGCTGAAGGGCATGCCGGCCAAGCTGCAATCGGACGACGGCAAGCACATCGTGATCCGTCCGCTGGCGTATGTGAAGGAAGCCGATTCGGCGCGCTACGCCGAGATCAAGCGGTTCCCGATCATCCCCTGCGACCTGTGCGGCTCGCAAGAGAATTTGCAGCGCAAGCAGATCAAGGGCCTGATGCGCGAGTGGGAGAAGAAGTATCCGGGCCGGGTCGAGAGCATCTTCTCGTCGTTGTCGACGGTGGTGCCTTCGCATTTGATGGACCGCGACATGTTCGGCTTCAAGGACCTGAAGGCCGACGGCGAGGCCAACCCGCTGGGCGACATCGCGTTCGACGACGAGCCGTGCTCGACACCGACCGGATACGGTACGATTCCGTTGCTATTCTCGGCTTGATACCTTCTGACCATTGCCATTGCTCGCGACTGTCTCGGCGCTCACATCCCTGCACCAGCGACCTAACAAATTGGCCCCGACACCCCGGTCGCGGGCAATTGCTGCCTTGGTCGCGTCAAGTTGACTAACCAACTTGACCGCTTCTCGCTTAAACTCTTCAGAAAATAACCGTCGTTCACGTGCCATGTCATACCTCCGATAGTGACATCATACCTATCGAAAGTGTCCGTCAGAATGGGGGAAGGCCAAGTCTTCGATATCAAGCCAGTGCAGTATCCCATGCTTCCAATTTTTCCCGAGACGCGGCTATGGTACCTTAGTCCTGCACCTTGAATCTAAACTCTCCTTTTGGCAGCATAAGCTTGGGCACAGTCTTGCCCGTTTGCACGAGCACCGCGTCGGTCGCTACCGCGTCGTCTCCATGCGAGTTGGCGTATGCAAGAATCAGTCGTTCACCAGTAGTCGGCAGCAATTCGGGTGGAATGTCACGTGGCTCGCGTCCCGCCAGGCTTTGCAGCCATTCGGGTCGTCCTTCGCGTTCCCCATAGGCTGGAAAGAAAATTTCCATGTCGACAAAACCTGGTGAGCCGTTAAGCGGCAGATTGTCGCCATCCTTCGTTCGCAGAACAAACGGCGAGGCTGAGGGGAATTTCGCTAGAACCGTCCGATACAATGGGTGCTCGTTGGCGACTGCGCTGCGCGCGTAGAACAGGGTTTGATCGATGTGCAGCGTCGCGTTGGCTCCTAGTAGACGGCGCAGATATACGCCCATCGGCGTAATTTGACCGACGGGTACTTTACCCAGATGGTGATAGCCGACATGAATCAGCACTTTTGCGTTTTTGTCTTTGGCAAAGATACGGTCGTAAATATTTTGCGCCTGCAGTCGCTCGCGCCGTTGAACGCGCTCCATGGAGCTGAGACTTCCATCCTCCTTGTCAGTGTCATATGCGACCAGCTTGTAGCCGTTTGCCAACGCAACATTCACCAAGCCTGCGAACATGGGATCTCGCGTGTAATAGCCATTGGACTGAGTTAAGTACTTAAGTTCCGACAAAGGCGCATCATTAAATGCCTCGCACGCCAAATACGTAAAGCCAATTTTCTTCAGCGCTACAGCGAGCTTTTGCGTGAAGGCGCGGTGCATTGGCACCATATGCGCCTCGTTAATCAACACCGCACGCTTACCTTTGGCCGCGGCCACGATAGCTTGCACCGCGTCTTCTGCGCGTGCCTGGTCTAGCTGCCGCGTCTCCTTAAGCGTAGGAAGGTGCGTGGGCGGGGGCGTGCCATAAAGCCGATCCATGGTCGCGATCGCACCGGCCGTATCTCCTGTAAATGACTGTAGATCAGCTAATTCTGTCATCGATTCGTGAACGCTCGCGACTGACGCCGGGCTTCCGGGGGGGGCCGCAGTTTGCAAAGCAGCTAGCGCAGTCGCCGCCGCGGTACGTGCTGCACGTAAATCGCGGAAAAGTGAAGCGGGACCAACTGCTTCGGCGAGCGCATGTGCCGAGGCGAAAGCGATGCTAAGCCAGAGGGTGATGCCAACTTCTAATCGCATGAACTTATCTTCCATGGTTGAAATGCTCCGTGAGCACTCTAAGACTTCATGACATACTGAATGTCGCCTTTTGGAATGCCGAATAGCTATAAGTAGCTTTCGTACATGCCATGACTCTAAAATATCTACGCACACCGCGGTTGCCCCAGCGCGCTTCTAGAATAGTGCAAATTGTACGGCACGTGAGAGAACAACGGGGCATCCACGAAACCTAGTGAATGAAATGGACGCCTCCCTCCTCCGAGGCCGCAGCGATGAATCTTACAGCGGATTTATCGAATCGGCGGCCAACACCCGGGCGCTCTGGAGGAGCACCGTGCTCCACGCAGGGGCTCAAATCGCCCTGCCGGCAGATCGACCGCCGGTTGAGTTGTCATCAGCAGGAACTTGTAGTAACTGACGGCGAGATTGGTGCAGATGGCACGTGGCCTTACAACAGCCGGGTGTGAGGGCCGGGGCCGTGAAGACCGAGGCACAGCAAGCGGTGCTAGCCCTGCACCGGATGCGGCAGCAATTGGTGAAATTTCGCACGATGCAAAGCAACGGCTTGCGCGGGCTGCTTGGCGAGTATGGCGAGGTGATGCCGGTCGGCCAGGCTGCGCTAAATCTGGGCATGAAGGATGCGCAGGCGCGGCTGGCCGAGCGCTTGCCAGTGGTCCTGATCGACACCCTGCGCGAACGGTGGGACATGCTGGCCAGGCTCGACTTGCAAATCGAGCAGATTGAGCAGCGCTTACAGGCATGGATGAAGCAAGACCGGGCAAGCAGATTGATTGCCGAGATTCCCGGCGTCGGCCTGCTGATGGCAACGGCGGCTGTGGCGACGATGGGCGACGACAAGGCGTTCAAGTCCGGGAGGGAATTTGCAGCATGGCTGAGGCTGGTGCCGGCGCAGACGGGAACGGGCGGGCGGGTGAGACTGCTGGGGATCAGTAAGCGCGGCGATACCTACCTGCGAACGCTGCTAATCCATGGCGCGAGGATGGTGCTGACGCACACCAAGGAGCCTGGAAAATGGTTGCAGGAGATAGGCAAGCGCCGGCCGTCGAACGTGGTGACAGTGGCGCTGGCCAACAAGATGGCAAGGACGATTTGGGCGATGCTGGCACACAGTCGAGAGTACGACAAAGACCACCTTAGCGTCCGGCCTCTGTAGAAAATCGGAGGACGAAAAGACTATTAACGAAGGGAATGGCACGTTGAAAGGTTGCGCAAGGTATTGAGTGTGATGACAAACAGGTCAGACCGGGACTTACTAAACCTGAAGCGCTTCCAGGGCTAACAGCCCGTCTAGGGAATGAGGTGCAAGTCAGCGGATTTCATCGGGACCGGCAGGGAAAAATCCGCTGCCACAAGGCCGGATATAGAAGCAGCCTAGCCTGTCTGAAACATACAAAAAACACCTTAGCAAACGGGAGGCGTCCATATAGAAGCGCTGAACTATTCAATTTCTGACGCAATCCGAGGCGATTTTTTCCAAATTTCGTACTAAACGTTACATTTGGAGAGAAATATTGCCAAAAAAATCTATATAGTACGCGGCACTATCATCCAATTAAGATTGTCATACTCGCAATATTTGGCACTATTGCGTAGCTCAGTAGAAAGCAAGCAGTGAGAGGCCGCTTGATGCCTGGCTGGCGCTCATTGGAAAAAATAAGAAGACGGTTACTCAACATATTGCCAAAAACTCAATTCGGCAGATGCTGCAAATAGGGGTTCACTACTAACTATGAAAGCGTTTCGAGATCTACATCCAGCCACAATTGAAGAAATAAACTCTCTCATCGGTGGAGCAGAAAGACCGGCTTTTCTCTATGCGTACTCGGACGATTGCATTGGATGCGTTGCGGCCAAGCCAAAGATCGAAGCCGCATACCATAGACATGGGCATAGTATTCCCTTTGCGCTTGTGAATGTTCAGGCGCTTCCCGAAGTTTGGGAGGCATTTGGGCTCGCTTCTATCCCAACAATTCTACTTGTCGGGAACGACCAAGCGCTTCTCGAAATTCCTGTACATTTAAGCGACAATAACATCGATGATGCCATTGCTGATGCTCGGCAAATCATGAAACAACAGCAGGAGTTCTAGATGGCGAGAAAGATTTCTCTGTTAACGAAGCGGACAGAAACTATGAGTTCACATCAGCTACCAAGCGACGCCGTTATCTTCGTATTCGATGGCGCTTGTAGCGCTTGCAACAAATGGGTGAAGTTCCTTGTTAGAATCGATATGAACAAGCGAGTATATTTCGCTAGCCGGACATCTCCGTTGGGTCTTTCAATAAGGTCTGCGAATAGCGACGCGAACTTTTTCTTGAAGACGGAGACTGGGATCCTGTTCGATTCTGATGCACTAATCGAGGTATTGACTATATGTCGCTGGCCGTTCCGTCTCAGTAGATTTCTTCGCGTGCTGCCGGTTAAGGCCAGAGATGCAATTTGCCTCCATTTTTCTTCATTAATAAGGCGAACTTATAATGGTGAGCGATGCGGTAAAGGCGAGCCAGGTATCGTGAGCAGACTGCTGTGGGAATAGTTATCAACAAACCGCTCGCGCCCGAATTCTTAATGTGATAACGCAAATATCTTTTGAGTGCCGACATATTATATGACATCGATTCTAGACATCGCCGAAGTTCGGCAGTTTTCAAAAGATCCTGGAGGGCTACGTCATTTCTTTCGCGCCGACGATATCGGCGTCAGCGTTACGCTACGACCAGTGGATCGAGCTTATATTATTTGGGTCAATCTTGCGCTCGCCAGATTTGATCCGAAGTTCCAAGAACTAAGGGGAAACATTGATGAATATCGTCGACACTTGCTATCGAGCTGCGGTTATCGTGTCGCGGTGGAAAACGAGGGCGGTCCGTGCAGCGTCGATGGGTTTGCAGATCGCTATGGCGGACGAGGCCTGGAAGGAAATGGGGGGGCGGGTCGAGCGGTGTACCTCAACGGGTACTACGTCAAAGGAATCGGACCGACATCGCTCTTGGGTGAACGCGATGATGGGGCTCATGCTTCCGGAGATGCTTACTTAGAGGAAGCAGTTCGAGAAACAATATATGCAGAAATATTTGCGGCTGAATTCCCGCATTCCGCTGTGCGAACGTTAGCAATTATTGGAGTCGGCGAAAAAACACGCTGGGATGCTGATAATAAGGAAGAGAGTCTCGTACTCATGGTACGTCCCGCATTTTTGCGTATTGGACATTTCGCCAGGGCACTTGCCATCTGTTCGACAACTGATCGAAGTGGAACATTAGACCGGCAGCGAGTTTTGACGGCTTTCGACTTTGTGGCTAAAAAGCGTGATCCGAAGAGGGTCTTCCAGTGGTTGAGCACGCTGCGGCTCCGCATTGCCGAACAGATGGCCTATTCTTTTGCGCATCGCTTAACACAAGGGAGCCCGACGCTATCGAACTGGTGCGTAGATGGCCGAGTGCTAGATTTTGGCGCGTCTACGGCGCTTCCCGGTTATACCAAGACAGTCTTGGCCCATAACGGCTCCGCGATTAGCTATGCGCGCGGTGCGTCTGGAGTACTCAACGAATTATCCGATGTCTTTTTATATGCGGAAGAAGCTTTTCCTGACTTCGAGGCGTACCGCGCCGAGCTGATGAATTCCACCGGTGCGATGGTCGCGCGATATCAATCCGTTGTGGTTCGCGAGCTACTAAGGATTTGTGCAGCTCACCAAGGTGAGCGCAGAATCGAGAAGCTACAGCACAAGGAAGTTGAGACGGCGATTCACAGGGTTCTACGGGCTGAGGACGTACGCGGAGCCGATATTTTTGACGTTGCTCACGGCGCTACCTCATTCCGTACGCCTCTTGAGATCGTGCATGATGCGCTGTCCTCATGCAAAGGCGTCAATCTGGCCGACTCTTCCGCAACATGGGCTAGCGAACCCTGCCTTGGGCTGCCAAACTCGCTAGGCCGCCCGTCACTATATCGGGAGAGCACTCGAGCCGTACTGTATGAGCTCGTCGATCCACTTGCGGAAAAATCTTGTCGGAACACCATCCCAGCAGTGTCAGAGCAGGTGGTTACCTCGACGATAGCAGAATGGGTTGCACGTAATCGCCGAGACGCTCGCATTAAGACCGATGGGCAGGACTGCGGGTTCGCTGTCTCAAATTCGCGGTCATTACTGCTTTTCACCTTGCCAGGGAAAACAGAAATCTTCGGTAAAGAGGAAAGGCCAGTAACGGCCATAGATGGGCCAGCAGTCAAGACATTAACCCAATGGCTGGAAATAGATCCAGGCCTTCGGCTGGAAATTCGATGAACGAATCATGACGGTCATCGCAGTTTAGAATTCGGCGGATAGCCGTCGATGCGGTCCGATTGCCCGCCTCAAGCAATCATTTTCGAAAGGTCAAACCATGAAAGAAGCACAGAGCCTGAAACGTATCCAATCGCGTGTTCTCATTCAGGAGCTGAGCGCCGAAGCGCTCGATCTGGTTTCCGGTGGAGACTGCGAATCAGTTGATACCAGACGCTGCGATGCGAACGGTAGCTGCACGACAACAACTGATCTCGAGTGCCATTTCTGATTGTCTCGCTAAGCGACGATCATAGCACGACATCGTAACTTGTAAACGCTGACCGCCCTTAACGGAGCGGCCAGCGTTTCAATATATAAGGCCTAGTCGCGCCGAATTTCGGCAGCACATCTTCCACAAAGGTTTGCATGCATTTTCAAAACAATCTTCGCCGCATACAGGCGATCGCCAGCTTTGAAGCGGATGACATAATCGCCGAGCACCTATTTATTGGCTTTATTTCATTGATTAACGAATATGGGTATCTATTTCGCTCTTTAGGAACGGTACAGGAACGAATACCGTACTTTCGAACGCTCTATCGAGCGCAAAGAATTCAATTATATTTCGACGATTACGGTAATGTAGTAGGCCACCTTTTTTGGATGCTAGCTGAGGAAGAGGACGTTATCGACCTTCTTGCCTGTAGGCTCCCTTCTGTGGAGCGTATGGCGAGCGAGCGTGGATCTCTGTTTATTCTTTCAATCGGCTCCTCAACAAGTATGGCTAGGGAAAGCCTTAAGCAAGATTTGACTCACCTGGCCGAATCGACTGGGGGCAGCCTATCTTATATTCGACGCCGCGGGCGCCGCGTCGTGGCCATGCAAATCAAAATGAGCCGCCGGACAACAAAAAACGTTAGCGAAGATTCCCAATCTAATCATCCTGTGCGCGATAGCGTTTATTTTTCAGCATTACGCAATACTTTAACTGCGCGCGCCTTGGAAGGGCAAATTCTATGCATCTATACCTTAGTTTCGAACGCACGGAATAGAGAAGATTGCCGGAGTCGAATTTGGCGTCCTCTTTCTTTGGCGCAATTTGGGCTAACTCAGGAGCGCACCGGCATTACCCCGGGCTTAGTTACTTGGGCATGGGTTGAACCGAGCGCCTTGGGCGATTTTATGCGCGCCCCTTTTGACACCCATCTTTCCCGTTGGCGCTCTGGCTCCGCGCTAGTTATCGTAGATGCTCTCGGTGACCACTTTGGAGCACTTGAGGACGCAATCAGGCGAAAGAGGTTAGTCCACTCAGATCTAGAAAATGGAAAAGCTTTAATGCTATCGTCTGACGGGGTTGCTCCGTTGCATTGGCCGATCCAATCTGAAAAAATCATATAATACTGTTCGACATTATGTTAAAGAAATCGAAATTTCTAATAGCGGCCTGGCCAGATGACCTACATGCATTGGCAGTTGCATTCTTGCTTAGAGAACGTGGCGCACAAGTGGATTTTTTTAGATCCTCGGATTATCCAACCAGGTCCTATATCAGCGATTATATTTCGCCTGAAAAGGTACGTATTGAGGTCGAGACCGTTGATGGACTTATGGTTGATAGCGAATACACGACAGTTTGGTGGCGCCGCTATACTGGATTTTATTCATCGAGAAATTTGCATCCCGACGACTATGCACTTGTGAAATTAGAAAATAAAGTGTATACCCGTCATTTTCCGACAATCTTTGCTAGTGCTGCGAGGTGGGTGAACCAAGTTGACGGCGAAATGAATTGCAGTAACAAGCAGTTACAGTTGCGCATGGCTCTCAAAGTAGGGTTAGCGATTCCCGACACGCTAGTAACAAATTCTCGAGAGCGCGCCGAAGCATTCATAGGTTCGGCAAATGCACTTGGTAAAGCCGTCGTCTTTAAGACGATTCTACCGCACGACTGGATCACTGGGGATGTGGGTTCGAACCGTGGCGTTAGCTCCTACACAACTGAAATTACAACCAAAGATTTGGCAGACGACGATGTCTTTCGAGCGTTCGCAGGTATTCTTCAACATAAATGCGAAAGCGTGTTCGAAGTCCGAGCTGTTTTCATGGGCAGCGCATGCGTGGCAATGGAATACAATCATAAGGGAAGCGTTGGCAGGACACTAGATTCCCGTTTGGTGCCTCGAACGCCTGGACAGGCGAAGCGCCATTTCTTGCCGCCCTCGATACACGAGAAATGCACTCACCTGATGGGTCGACTCGGGTTGGTATTTGCTTGCATTGACCTGCTTGTGCTCGGTTCTGGTGAGTACGTCTTTCTAGAGGCTAATCCTCAAGGCCAATGGCTATGGATGGAAGAGTTTTGTCCAGAAATAAAGGTGCTCGAGCCATTTACGGCCTTTCTTTATGATGGCTGTGCTGAAGACCATTCATTTACACGAGTAAAAGGCGATACTACCTATGCATCAATACGAAGCTCAGTCCAAAAAATGGCGAGAAAACATGAGCCTCTATAGCGGGTTAAGGGGCCAACAAATGCGTACCTCTCAATGAAACCTACGGATTTGTTTCGCCCCGAAGTTTTCCAGCGACGAGAGGGCGCGTTCTATGGCGTTGCGCTGTCGCTTGACGCAAGGCCCCTTCGGTGGCTGGTGGTTTTCGGAGCCGTGATCCTGCTCTTATTAGCTGTAGCTATCTGCGCCTTGCCGTACACCCGAAAGCTGCGCACGGTAGGAATAACCAGTCCTGTCGGAGGTGTAACGCGAGTGGTCGCCCCGCAAGCGGGCATCGTAACGCAGATACGTACTCATGACGGGGACTCGGTCGAAAGAGGTGAAGCTCTCTTCGAAATAGGTGTCGACCGACAAATGGTGCAGTCCGCTTATGCTGCGGAAAGCGAAGTGAACGCGATAAGCAAAAAAAGAGCTTTCATGCTGGCCGGTGATCGAGACCGGCAGAGGGCGAACGAGCGTCAATTGGGTCGGTTGAGGGAGAAGGCGGAACATTACCAAGTGGAGCTTAGAACATTGCGAGATCAGCTTGCAGACCAGGACTCAAGAATCGAGATTGCGGTCGATCAGCTGCGCCGAGACCAGGCGTTAGTCCAACAGAACTTCCTGTCTGGCCCATCTCTGGACAATCGAAGAGATGCCGTCATTGACAGGAAGCAACGTAAATCTGAGCTGGAGCGACTGATAGCTGCCAGTGATCGTGAGAGAACAATGGTGTTGGGTGAGATTGACGACCTTTATAGCAAGATGGTCCAGTCGAAATACGAGCTTCAAGAGAAGCTTCAAGTTCTGGATCAAGAACGCCTAACCAGTGAAATAAAGCGGACGTTGTTAGTTTCCGCTACACACACCGGGATATTTCACGATCTTGCTGTTGAAGAAGGGAATTACGTGTCGGCCGGTCAACGTGTAGGTACAATCATGGATCCGCATACTAAATTTCAAGTCGAGCTATTCATTCCCGCCGAGTCCTCGGCCACCCCGAAAATAGGGATGAATGTTACCGTTTCTGTGAGGGCATTCCCATTTGAACGGTATGGGTTATTGCGGGGAACAATTATCGGAATCAGCACGGTAGCGGTTTCTGGTCGCGAATTTTCTCATCTTCCAGTTCGCCTTCAGGCCGAACAGCTCTACTTTAGAGCGACGGTTGGTCTGTCTGATATCCCATCAACAATCCCAGGTCTCGATGCAGGTATGCCCGTTGACACGGTGATCAAACTCGAGCAAAAACCGCTTATATATTGGCTCTTCAGATCAACTAGCCATTTCGTAGAAAGAACAGCGTTGTGAGCAAACTTAACCTAAGCTTCTTTTCACGACGACGTACGCCGTTAATATATCAGACTGAAGTGGCGGAATGTGGATTGGCGTGTATTGCGATGATCGCGGGACACCACGGGCTTAGATTGGATATGCGGGAATTGCGTCGAAGTTCCGGCGTTTCCAGTCGCGGTACCAATCTGCGGATCCTGAAAGAACTAGCTAATGAACTGCAACTAGATGCGCGCGCCCTAAAAGTTGATATTCAAGCATTGGCGAACATACAGTTACCCGCGATCCTCCATTGGAATATGACACATTACGTGGTCTTGGATCAAATTAACAAGCGCGAATTTGTAGTTCTTGATCCTAATCTCGGGAAACGAAAACTGACGTTCGATGAGGTTTCGCAGGCATATACGGGTGTTTGTCTCGAGCTTATTCCGCGATTAGATTTTAAGCCCTCTGGTTCATTGCCCAAGAAGAACAACACACTACCAATGTTAGGCAAGATCAGCGGAATAAAAAAGACGGCAAGCCTGCTAATAACACTCGGCATCCTCATTCAAGTCGTCAGTTTGGCGTCACCATACTACCTGCAATGGATAATTGACGAGGCCCTTCCGACCGAAGACGCCATGCTCGTAACCGGGCTAGCCGCCATGTTTGGAATTCTTTTGTTGCTTCAACTAGCTTTGACTGCTAGCCGTTCGTGGATCACCACCGCCCTTGCCACAAAGTTGAAATTTGGATGGTTTGGCAACGTCTTCAGTCACGTGCTACGACTTCCGCTTGAATATTTTGAACGACGCGGCTTAGGTGATGTGAATTCACGCTTTGCATCGGTAGAGCAGATTCAGCATGCGCTTTCCACCACATTTATCGAATCGATAATGGACGGAATCTTGGTTATTATCGTTTTGGGGTTGATGGCATCCTATAGCGGAACATTAACATTGGTGTCACTGGGAACGGTGGCAATATACGCAGCAATTCGCTGGGCAACTTTTCCAATACTTGAAACGGCTACACGGGATCAAATAGCCTATGCTGCGGTGCAGAACTCAAAATTCCTTGAGACCATACGTGGGATACAGACAATAAGACTTTTTCAACGCGCCTCGCAGCGCTGGAGCGACTGGGTCAACACACTAGCTGAGCAATTCAATAAGGAATTGAATATCGCGCGCCTTAAACTCGGTTATCTGTCAACAAGTTCGGCTGTCTTTGGCGTCGAGCGGGTCCTATTGATTTGGCTCGGAGCAGGCATGGTGTTGGATAAGAGATTCACGGTCGGCATGCTAATAGCGTTTATTGGTTATAAAGAGCAGTTTAGCGATCGAATCTCTAGGCTAATCGACGCCATTAATGAGTTTCGCGTTTTGCGTGTTCAGATAGATCGTCTTGCTGATATTGCGGAAACGCCGGACGAACCGTCTTCATCTAGAGACCAAGAAATTGAGCTGCTCAGGCCTACCTTGGAGCTAAGTAAGATCACTTTTCGTTACGGCGCGAACGAGAGGGACGTGCTCAGGGACGTGAATATGACTATCCCCTTTGGCCAGTGTGTTTGTATTACAGGTCCTTCCGGTGGGGGCAAGTCAACGCTGATGCGAATTCTGATTACGCTGTTAACACCAACGTCGGGTGCGATCAGTGTTGACGGAGTTCCCGCTACCCGTCTTGGCCTTGAAAATTATCGCAGCCTGTTCGGCGTTGTTATGCAAGATGATTTTTTGTTTGCGGGCACGATTGCCGACAACATTCACTTTTTTGACTCTGAAGCTGACGTCACGAGGGTGCATCGGTCGGCTGCCTTGGCGGGCATTCATGATGAGATCAGTAGAATGCCGATGGGCTATCGAACCCTTATAGGTGATCTGGGCTCGGGTCTGTCAGGTGGGCAAAAACAACGCATCTTCCTAGCACGTGCCTTATATAAAGAGCCGAAGATTTTGGTATTAGATGAAGCGACAAGTCATCTGGATATCGACAACGAGGCCCTCGTAAACTCTTCGGTTAGGAAACTCAGTCTGACTCGTATTATCGTGGCGCATCGTCCCCAAACCATCGCGAGCGCTGATCGCATCATCCAGATACGTGATGGACGAATTGTAAGCGACGAGCCCAATCGTGCATGTTCGGAGGAGCATTCGGAGGAGCACTGCGGCCGTGCGTACGCAGGTGAATCATCGTCGGATGCGATCGCTTAGGTCGTAATGCGGCTTCCATGGCAGAACCGGCACCAGTTGCCCCGTGGCACTTCGTTCGCGCACGATTGGTGCGCCTTTAGGATGGCTAGCTGCAGAATTATGACGTCGGGGCAACCTTGTGTGTACTATCGATTGTTCGCTCTCTTTCCGACTACGCTCATGAGAGAACAATGTGATTATTGTTAATACAATCATATCTCGACGTAAGTTTATCGCGTTTTTTTGCTGCGTGTCTATCTCGGGCAGTGCCGCCGATGCACAAGATGGGCTCACGCAAACTTATCGTCCTGGCGCGTTGCCTTCCTCAACGCAGAATTCAGCGCTGTTGCTGGGCACCCCATCTGCTATTCCGATCGTCCACATGCATCGATACTTCGGCATTTCTGATGAAGTGATAAATGCCGCAGTGGCTGAGGCCTTGAACGAGAATCGAATCGGCCACGGAAATCTGTACGCGAATTCCGTCGAGATATTCCGGAGCGCGAACGCGGATCAGCTAAACAGGCTCTTTGATAAGGCGCAAACACCGTTCTGTCTGCACTCGGAAGGGCTAAAGAACCAAATGACATCCGTGGGTCCAGTAAGCGTTTCGGGAATCTATACCGCGCCATTTGTATTGGTGGCCGCATTCCGGGGGCGGTGCAAGATGTGATAACCCTTAGAACTAGCCAAGATCATCTACCCGGCCTCCGGCTGAATTCATGTATGGCGAACCCGTGCAAAAAATGCGGAGTCCGGCGAAAACGTTGAATTTGAGCTCTACGGATTCTTCGAAGTCTGCCATCAGCTAAAGGGCGCCGCCATGCAATTCATTCCATTCATCGTTATCAGCCTGCACGTACTGGCTGGGGTCTTCTGGGCCGGTTCTTCCATTACCCTGGCCCGGGTTGGCGCGTGCGCCGAGCTGTACCAGCGTCTGTGGCGGCCCCAGATCGGGGCCGCCGTGGCCGCCTTCCTGACCGGCGCCTACCTGGGCTACACCTTCCACCGCAACGCGATGTCGGCGGAGGAGCAGGCGCTGTCGTTCGGCATGGCCGCAGCCATTCTAGCCCTTGTGCTTCAGGTCAGCGCTACCGTCGTGGCCATGCGCGCGCAGGGAGGCGGCAGGTTTTTCCGCGTTGCCCATCGTGCCCCCGCCGGGCTGCTGATCCTGACCATCATCGGCATGGCCGGCGAACGCTACGCCGAGCCGGTAAAGCAGGCGCTATCGGCGAGCGCAACCTAGCGTGAAGCCGGCGCCACCGCGGTCCGCATCACCGGATACAGGTTGAAGCGCTCGTCCCACGACGCGTGGCGGCGCGCGAAGAACTCGAGCCGCGCGCGACCGCTCTTGGCGAACGCCGCATCGGTCTCCAGCTTGCGCTTGAACTCGGCCGCCAGCGCCGGATCGGCCGCCATCTGCGCGCGCGCCACATCCTCGGCCACGTATTCCTCCATGTACTCCTTGCGCTCGAAGGCGTTATTGAATTCGCCCCATGCCAGCAGCGAATCGGGCGCCTGCGGCTCCAGCATCGCCATCACCAGCCGCGCCTTGGGCTGCGCGATCGGCACGAACAGCGCGCCCTTGCCGACCGCGCGCGGCTCCGGCTTCCACGCACCCTGCACCGTCAGGCGCTGGTGCGATTCAAAAGAACCCGGCGCAAACGCCGCCTTCTCGGCGCGGAAGGTCTCCACGTCCATCTTGTCCTGCGCCGTGCCCAGCACGCGGTAGCTGATGCCATGCAGCGCCAGCTTCTGCCCGACCATCGCCGCCTGCGCGGCCGGCACGATGTAGCCGGCGCCCGGCGCGTTCACCATCAAGTCGGGCAGCACCTCGTCGCGCAGCGGCACGGTCCAGATCTGCGGCTTGCTCTCGTCGTAATGCGTCATCAGCATGCCCGACACTTCGGACGGCGTGCGGGTGTAGGCGTAGCCGCGGAAGTCGACCATGTGCGCCTGGTCGGTGGTCTTGTAGGTCAGCGCGACCGGCGTGCCGGCCAGCTGGAGCGCGCGCGCATCGGCGTCACGCGCGGCCTTCTGCCACTCGGCGCCGTGCTGCGCGACCTGCGCCAGCAGCGAGACGATGGTGTTGTGGGTGATCTTCACGCGGGTCGGATAGTCCTTCCACGAATGGGTCTCCACCAGCATCGCGAGCCGGTTACGCAGCTGGAAGTAGCCGGTCGAGAAGCGCGGCTCGGACACGCCATCGGCAAAGCCCGAAGCCGGGTTGTCGTTCTCGACGAAGGACATGTAGTAGGACTGCGGCTGCGAACCGGCGCGCGTGATGTCGGCGATCACGTTCGCGCGCAGCTCCAGGCCGGCCTTGCGGAATTCCGGATCGCCCGAATACACCGGCTCGACCTGGATCGAGACGTCATGCTCGAACTTGGCGCCGTCCGTCACGTGCAGGTCGACGTAGGCGATCGGGTCCCAGGCGTTGACCAGCGCCAGCATCGCGTGCATCTCGGGCGCGTCGGCCTTCACGTAATCGCGATTGAGGTTGAAGTTCTGCGCGGTGGTGCGCCAGCCCATTTCGACCGGGCCGCGCTGGTTCGGGCGGTTCCACTTGGCGAAGCGCTCGTGGCCGTCGACGTTGAACACCGGGACGAACAGCAGCACCTGCTTGTCGAGCGAGCCGGGCGCCACGCGGTTCTCCAGCACTTCGCGCAGCGCGAGGAAGCCGGCGTCCTTGCCGTCGATCTCGCCGGCGTGGATGCCGCCCTGGACCAGCATCACCGGCAGCCCGCGCCGCTTCGCGGCCTGCGGCGTCATGGCGCCGGTGCGGGTGACGATCAGCGCCTGCATCGGCCGGCCTTCCGGCGTGCGGCCGAATTCGATGCACTTGACGTCCTTCGGATAGGCCTTCTGGAAGGCCGCGCACAGCTTGATGACTTCGTCGTAGCGGCCGGTGCTCTGGAAGCCCGAACGTTCGGACACGGTGCTCAGGTCGCGGGCGGCGTAGGCAAGGGGGACGGCGCCCAGCAGGGCAAGCAGTAACGCAGAACGGATCATCGGTAAGGCTCCGGCAAGGTTAGAAGGGCCGCGCGTGGTGCGCGCGACAGCCGGAAATTATAGTCGCGTTTCCCCTAGGGCCGGGTGTAGATCGAGATTTCCGCAGCCGGCGGACGCACCAGCTGCAGCGGCGCCGCGCTGGCACGCTGCAGCGAGGCGACCGGGCAGGCCTTGCTGGTGCGGTAGCTCAGGGCCGCGGCCAGCATGCCTTCGGCCGGATCGCCGACTTCGTGCGACAGGTCGTCGGGCACGCTGCAGGTGGGCGCCATGCCGTCCGCGTAGTCGCCGAAGCCCTTGTTATTCACGCCCTTGAATTCGATCGAGAAGTAGGTGGTGCCGCAGTTCGGCAGCGGCGTGAAGGCATACGGCTTGCCGCAGGTTGCGCCACCGATCAGGTTCACTTCCACGTCGACGCCGCGCAAGCTGTTGATCACCGACTCGCTGGCCGAACAGGTGCCCGGCGTGGTCAGCACGGTGACGCGCTTGAGCCCAAGGTAGGGCAGCTCGCGCCCGGCCTCGGCCTGCACCGGCGCCGGGAAGCCGTAGGCGGTCGAACGGAACGTCAGCGCGGGCTGGAGCTTGATCTTGGCGCTGTGGATCGGCTGCTCGAAGACTTTGCCCGCAGTGATGGCCGGACCGGCGATCATGTAGGCCAGTTCGCTGGCGACGAACAGCAGGCCGCCGCCGTTGTAGCGCATGTCGAGCACCAGGTCGGCAATGCCGGCCGCCTTGAACTGCGTGACCGCATCGATCAGCTGCAATTCGGAGACTGCGTTATGGCTGCCGAAGGTCAGGTAGCCGACCTTGCCGGTCGGCGTGTCGATCACCTGGGTGTTCTGCACCGGGACGGTGGCGACGTTGGCCGATACCAGCGTCGCGGCGATGCCGGCATCGCCGCGACGCACCGACAGGCGATGGGATTCGCCCGCCGTCACCGGAAACAGGCCGGCGTTGATCTTCGCGACCGATGCGCTGTCGCCCGCGTTGATGAAATCGACGCCGTCGACCGTGGCCAGCAAGTCGCCGCGGCGCAGGCCCGCGGCGGCGGCCGGCGAGCCGGGTTCCACGGTGGTGGCGAGCCAGGTGCGCGGCAGGTTGGGACCCGTGTTGCGCGACCAGGTCACGCCGTAGCCGATATCGACGCCCTTGGTGTTCAAGGCGTCCCAGCGCTCGCTGGTATAGGTGAAGTGGTAGTTGTCCTTCGGCTTGCCGGATGCGGTGATGAGCGGCGTCTTCAAGACGTTGAAATAGTCGACCGCCTGCGCAAACGAGGTGCCGGGATCGTACTTGGTCGGCACTTCGTCGTACCACAGGTAGAACGCGTCGATCCAGGCGCGGATGAAGACCATCTCGTCGGCCAGCGTGCCCTGCTTGTCGGGGAACGGGACCTTGTTCGCGTCCACGCCGGTGCGCGGCACGGCGCACATGTTCCAGCGCGTGAGCGCATCGGCCGGCAGCGCGGGGCCGGGCGCGGGAGGCGGCGCGGGGACCGGGTCGGGCGTCGGCGTCGGCGTTGGTGTCGGATCCGGCGTCGGCGTCGGCGTCGGCGTCGGGATTGGCGCCGGCACCGGGGCTGGCGTCGTGGCCGGACCGGATCCGCCGCCGCAACCGGCAAGCGCCATGAGGACCGCTGCGGTCGACGCGAAGAGTTTCGAAGAATTCATCGCGTCGATTATAGACGGACCCGGCAGTTAAATTGCAATCAAAGTGTAATCAGCTCCAGCTCAAATCGTTCCGACTCAAGGGCAGCTGGCGCACCCGCTTGCCGGTCGCCGCGAAGATCGCGTTGCACACGGCGGGCGCGAGCGGCGGCAGCGCCGGTTCGCCCAGCCCGGTCACCGGGAAATCCGTCTTGAGGAAGTGCACCTCGATCTTCGGCGGCGTATCGGCGATGCGCAGCAAGTGGTATTCGTGCAGATTGCTCTGCACGACGCGGCCTTTTTCGATATTCAACTCCGGGAACATCAGCGTCGACAGGCCGTCGATCACCGAACCCTGGACCTGGTTCTCGGCGCCGCTCGGGTTCACGATCTGGGCGCCGATGTCGGTCACCACGACCACCCGGTCCACTTTCAGCACGCCTTTTTTCGACACCGTCACTTCGGCCACCTGCGCGATGTAGCCGCGGTGGCTGAAGTGGAAGGCGATGCCCTGGCCCTGGCCGCGCGCAAACCTGCGCTTGCCCCAGCCGGATTTTTCCGCCAGCTGGTGCAGGACGTTTTTCATGCGTCCCACGTTATAGGGCTGGCCGCGCTCGCCGGTGCCCGGCACGATCTCCTGGTCGCCCAGCAGCTCCAGGCGGAAGGCGAGCGGGTCGCGCCCGGCCGCGTGCGCCAGTTCGTCGATAAAGCTGTGGAACACCCAGGCGAAGACGTTGCTGCCGGGAGCGCGCCAGGGACCCATCGGAATCCGGCATTCGAGCGCGGTCTGTTCGAGCAGGCAGTTGCCCAGCCAGCGGCCGGGGAACTCGTCGCCGGACAGGCTGCCGCCGCTGCCGGGCTGCAGCACGCTCTTGCCGTCGCGCTCGACGCGGTTGGCGAAGGTGACGAAATGGTTATGCCACGCCACCAGTTTGCCGTCGCGGTCGACACCGCCGCGCAGGAAGTGGAAGCCGCCGGCGCGGAAGTGGTCGTGCTGCAAATCGTCCTCGCGCGACCAGGTCAGCTTGACCGGGCCGCCGACGGTGCGCGCGATCGCGGTCGCCTCGACGATGAAGTCCGAGCTGAGCCGGCGCCCAAAGCCGCCGCCGCTGCGCGTGATATGCAGCTTGATTTTTTCCTTGTCGATGCCGAAGGTGCTGGTGACCAGGGCCTGGCCGGCGCCCGGGTTTTGGGTCGGCGCCCACAATTCCAGCGTGCCCGCGTCCGGCTTGAACCAGGCGGTGCAGTTCTGCGGCTCCATGCTGGCGTGCGAGATGAAGGGATAGCTGTAGGCCGCCTCCACCGTCTTCGCCGCGCCCGCCAGCGCCGCGGCCGGGTCGCCGTCCTTGCGCAGGACGCTCGCGCCCGGCTGCTTGGACAAGGCCTGGGCTTGCGCCGCGAAACCATCCCAGCTGTGCTGGGCGCCTTCGCCTTCGTCCCACACCACCTGCAGCTGGCGGCGCGCGCTGAACGCGGCCCAGGTCGAGTCGGCGACAATCGCCACGCCCGGACGCAGGCCATTCAGGTTGGCGGTGCCTTCGACGATGAAGGCGTGGCGCACGCCCGGCAGCGCGCGGATCGCATCCAGGTTGGCGCTGACCGGCTTGCCGCCGAACACAGGGCACTTCTGGTAGACCGCATGCAGCATGCCGGGCAGTTGCACGTCGATGCCGAACAAGGGCTTGCCGCTGACGACGGCGGCGTTGTCGACGCCGCCGATGCGCGTGCCCAGCAAGGTGTAGCTGGCCGGGTCTTTCAGCACGACCAACGCGGAGGCGGCGGCGGCCAGTGCGCCGTAGCCGAGCTTGCGGCGGCTGGCGCCATGTTCGACCGCGCCGTGGGCGGCGCGGCATTCGGCCGCCGGCACGCCCCAGGCCTGGGCGGCAGCCTGGACCAGCATGGTGCGGGCGGTGGCGCCGAGGCGATGGAAATCGTTGTAATTGGTGGGCGTCGAGGTGGATCCGCCGGCGCCCTGGCTGCCGTAGGCCGGGTCGAGGTCGCCCTGGACGATGCGCACGTCCTTCCAGTCCACCTCGAGTTCCTCGGCGATGACCATCGGCAGCGAGGTCTTGATGCCCTGGCCAATTTCCGGCTGCTTGGAAATCAGGGTGACGCGGCCGTCGCGCCCGATCCGGATGAAGGCGTTCGGCGCGAAGTCGCCGGCCCCGGCGGCGCTGGCCGGCTTGACCACTTCACTATGCGCCAGGTTGGCGGACATACCCAGCAGCAGGCCGCCGGCCGCGCCGGACTGGCGCAGGAAGCGCCGGCGCGCGGGAGAGAGCAAGGTCGCGGCGCTCATTTGGCCGCCTTCGCCGGGGTGGCCGCGGTAGCCAGTTCGGCCGCGCGATGGATGCCGGCGCGGATCCGCGTGTAGGTCGCGCAGCGGCACAGGTTGCCGCCCATCGCTTCGTCGATCTGCTCGTCGGTGGGGCGCGGATGGGTCTTGAGCAAGGCCGAGGCCGTCATGATCTGTCCGGCCTGGCAGTAGCCGCACTGGGGAACGTCGAGTTCCTGCCAGGCCTGCTGCAAGGGGTGCATGGCGTGCGGGTGCAAGCCTTCGATGGTGGTGACCTTGCGCTTGCCGACCGAGGCGGCCGGGGTCAGGCAGGAACGGCTCGGCACGCCATCGATGTGCACGGTACAGGCGCCGCACTGGCCGATGCCGCAACCGTACTTGGTGCCGACCAGGCCGAGCGTGTCGCGCAGCGCCCACAGCAGCGGCGTATCGGGCGCCAGTTCCATGTCGTGCATTTTTCCATTGATACTAAGACTGTACTTACCCACAAGCGCCCCCGGTCGGAAATTAGGTGCGTTATCGTAACTCCAATTTAACAAGCTTGCTGGGCGGAAGTTGCGAGGCGTTATTGCAGTCGGAGGATACCGGCCTAGTATGAAAGGGGACGGCGGCCTGCGCCTCCCTCCGAAGCCGCCGCCGCTCCGACAAGGAGATCGCCATGGACACCAAACAGAACAAGCAATTGGTCATGCACGCCTACGAGATGTACAAGAACCGGGACATCAAGGGCATCCTCGCGCTATGCGACGACAAGGTCGAATGGATGGGACCCGAGTCCGAGCTCATCCCGTTCGCCGGCAACCATCACGGCAAAGACCAGGTAGCGCAATTTTTCAGCAAGCTCGAGCAGGCTCAGGACGCCGTCAGATTCGAGCCGCACGATTTCATCGCCGACGGCGACAAAGTGGCGGTCACCGGCGACGCCGCCTGGCACGTGAAGGGAACCGGACAGACTTACGAGGGCCCGTGGGCCCACGTTTTCACCCTGCGCAACGGGAAGATCGCGCGCTTCGAACAGTACGTCCACACCGCCGCGGCGGAGGCGGCGTTCCGTCCGGCCCAGACGGCCAGCGCTGCGCAGGCCAAGCCGCTGCGGCACTGATGCGCGGGACAATACCCGTCGTTTTCCCCAATGGGGAGAACGACGGTTAGGCGGCGCTTTGTGCGGCCGGGGCGCCGAAGGATGCCAACAAGGCCGCTTCCTTCTGCCTGGCCGCCTTGAGGTGGCGCTCCTTCACGTGGCCGTAGCCGCGGATGTCTTCGGGGATGCTGGCGATCGCCACCGCCTGCGCGAGGTTCTCCGCATTCAGCCGCGGTAACAGCCCCTCCACCGTGCGGCGGTACTCGCCGATCAGCGCGCGCTCCATCTTGCGCTCGGCGGTGTAGCCGAAGATGTCGAGCGCGGTGCCGCGCAGGCCCTTGAATTTGGCCAGCACGCCGAACGCCTTCATCATCCACGGGCCAAACTCCTGCTTGATCAACTGGCCCTTGGCATCGTGTTTGGCCAGCAGCGGCGGCGCGAGGTGGAACTTGAGCTTGATGTCGCCTTCGAACATGCCTGCGATCTTCTCCTTGAACGCGCCGTCGGTGTACAGGCGCGCGACTTCGTATTCGTCCTTGTACGCCATCAGCTTGTAGTAGTAGCGCGCCACGGCTTCGGTCAGGCGCGTGCCCTTGCCCAGCTTGGCCTCCTCCGCGCGCACCTGCTCCACGAACGCCTGGTACTGCTGCGCATATGCCGCGTCCTGATAAGCCGTCAACAGTGCCACGCGCCTGCCGATGATGTCGTCCAGCGTCTGCGTGCGCTTGAACTCGATCACCTTGGACGGCGTCGTCATCTTCACCACCGAGGCCAGGTCGTGCGCCGCGGTGCGGCCCCAGGCGAAGGCAGCCTTGTTGAAGCCGACCGACACGTTGTTAAGCTCGATCGCCTTGATGATCGACGCTTCGGTCAAAGGCACCTGGCCCTTTTGCCAGGCGTAGCCGAGCATGAACATATTGGTGGCGATCGAGTCGCCCATCAGCGCCGTGGCGATCTGGCCGGCGTCGACGAAATCGACGCGTTCCGCGCCGCAGGCCTTGACGATCTCGGCCTGCGAGGACGCGCCCGGGAACTGCCAGTCCGGGTTCTTCACGAACGCCGCGGTCGATGAACCGGTCGCGTTGATCGCGGCATAGGTGCGGCCTTCGCCCATGCGCGACAGGGCGTCACGGCTGGCGGTGACGATCAGGTCGCAGCCGATCACGAGGTCGGCGCTGCCGGTGCCCACGCGGGTCGAATGCAGGTCCGATTGGAGGTCGGCGAGACGCACGTGCGACATCACCGGCCCGCCCTTTTGCGCCAGGCCGCTCATGTCGAGCACGATCGCGCCCTTGCCTTCGACGTGGGCCGCCATCGCCAGGATCTGGCCGACGGTGACCACGCCGGTGCCGCCGATCCCGGTGATCAGGATCCCGTACGGCTCGGCGGTGCTCTTCAGCACAGGCGCCGGCAAAGCGGGCGGCGCGGCGTCGCCGGTCGCGGCCTTCTTCGGCTTCTTGAGCGCGCCGCCTTCCACCGTCACGAAACTCGGGCAGAACCCGGTCACGCAGGAGAAGTCCTTGTTGCAGGAGGACTGGTTGATCTGGCGCTTGCGTCCCAGTTCCGTCTCGAGCGGCTCGACCGACAGGCAGTTCGACTGCACCGAGCAGTCGCCGCAGCCTTCGCACACGGCCTCGTTGATGACCGCGCGCTTGGCCGGATCCGGATACTCGTTACGCTTGCGGCGGCGCCGCTTCTCGGACGCGCAGGTCTGGTCGTAGATCATGGCCGACACGCCTGGCTGGTCGCGCAGCTCGCGCTGCACGTCCATCAACTCGCTGCGGTGGCGCACGGTGACGCCTTCGGCCCATTTGTAGCCGGCCGGATATTTTTCGGGTTCGTCGGTGACCACGATGATCGGGCCCACGCCTTCGGCCGCGATCTGGCGGCTGATCATGCCGGGATCGAGCGGACCGTCGAACTCCTGGCCGCCGGTCATCGCGACCGCGTCGTTGAACAGGATCTTGTAGGTGATGTTGACCTTGGCCGCCACCGCCGCGCGGATCGCCAGGATCCCCGAGTGGAAGTAGGTGCCGTCGCCGAGGTTGGTGAACACGTGCTTCTCGTTGGTGAACGGGGCCTGGCCGACCCAGGTCACGCCCTCCGCGCCCATGTGGGTGAAGGTCGAGGTCTCGCGGTCCATCCACAGCACCATGTAGTGGCAGCCGATGCCGGCCAGCGCGCGCGAGCCTTCCGGCACCTTGGTCGAGGTGTTGTGCGGACAGCCGGAGCAGAAGTACGGCGTGCGGTCGGTGTCCGGATTCGGCTTGACGCTGACGTTCTTGAGCACCAGCTCTTTCGCTTCGAGGTAGGCAATGCGTTCCTTGACGCGCTGCTCGACCGGATGGCCGGCGCAGTAGTGCGAGATGCGGCTGGCGATCGCGCGCGCGATCTGCGCCGGGTTCAATTCGTAGGTCGCCGGCAGCAGCCAGTCGCCATGGCCGGTGTGGCCCTTGTTGGACCACTCGCCGGTGTCGTCGAACTTGCCGACCACGCGCGGACGCTGGCCGTCCGGCAGGTTGTACAGTTCTTCCTTGAGCGCGTATTCGAGGATCTGGCGCTTCTCCTCGACCACCAGGATCTCGTCGAGACCCTTGGCGAAGGCGTGCACGCCGTCCGCCTCGAGCGGCCAGGTCATGCCGATCTTGTACAGGCGGATGCCGATGTCGGCCGCGGCGCGCTCGTCGATGCCGAGGTCGGCCAGCGCCTGGCGCGTGTCGAGGTAGGACTTGCCGGCGGTGATGATGCCGATCTTCGGCGTCGGGCTGTCCCAGATGATCTTATTGAGCTTGTTGGCGCGTACGTAGGCCAGCGCGGCGTACCACTTGTAGCTGTTCATCCGCACTTCCATATCGAGCACGGTGTCGGGCCAGCGGATATTCAGGCCGCCCTCGGGCAGCGCGAAGTCCTCGGGCAGCGCGATCTGTACGCGGTCCGGATCGAAGTCGATCACCGCGCCCGATTCGATGATGTCGGTCACGCACTTCATCGACACCCACAGGCCGGTGTAGCGGCTCATGGCCCAGGCATGCAGGCCGTAGTCGATGTACTCCTGCACCGAGGACGGATACAGCACCGGAATGCCGCAGGCGTTGAGGATATGGTCGGACTGGTGCGCGGTGGACGAGGACTTGGCCGCGTGGTCGTCGCCGGCCAGCACCAGCACGCCGCCATGCTTGGCGCTGCCGGCGTTGTTGGCGTGCTTGAACACGTCGCCGCAGCGGTCCACGCCGGGGCCTTTGCCGTACCACATGGCGAACACGCCGTCGTACTTGGCGTCCTTGAACAGGTTGGTCTGCTGGGTGCCCCAGACCGCAGTCGCGGCCAGGTCCTCGTTCATCCCCGGATGGAACTTGACGTGGTGGGCGTCGAGGTGCTTCTTGGCCTTCACCGCCGTCATGTCGACCGAGGTGACCGGCGAACCGCGGTAGCCGGTGATGTAGCCGGCGGTGTTCAGGCCGGCCTTCAGGTCGCGCTCGCGCTGCAGCATCGGCAGCCGGATCAGGGCCTGGGTGCCGGTCATGAAGGCACGGCCGCGCTCCAGCGTCCATTTGTCGTCGAGCGAAATCTCTTGCGGCGGCTGCGGTTCGAGCTGCGAGCGGTCCAGGGGTGCATTCATAGAGTGTTCCGTTATTTTCCGTGTCCGCGCGCTCAGGCGGCGGAGCTGTCCTGCAGCACGCCGCGCTTGATCTGGTCAAGCTCGATCGATTCGAACAAGGCGCGGAAATTGCCTTCGCCGAAGCCCTGGTCGCCCTTGCGCTGGATGATCTCGAAGAAGATCGGGCCGATCACGGTCTGGGTGAATATCTGCAGCAGCAGTTCGCGTTCAGTCTCGGTGCTGTGGCCGTCGACCAGGATGCGCAGGCGGCGCAGTTCCTCGAGGTTCTCGCCATGGTACGGCAGGCGGCGGTCGATCAACTCGTAGTAGGTCTCGATCGTGTCCTGGAACGCGATCCCGGTGTCGCGCATGCCCTGCACCGAGCGGTAGATATCGTCGGTGCCGAGCGCGATGTGCTGGATGCCCTCGCCGTGGTACTGGTCGAGGTATTCGGCGATCTGCGACTTGTCGTCCGAGGACTCGTTGATCGGGATGCGGATTTTGCCGCAGGGCGAAGTCATCGCCTTCGACTTCAGGCCGGTCAGCTTGCCCTCGATGTCGAAGTAGCGCACTTCCTTGAAGTTGAACAGGTTCTCGTAGAACTCGGCCCATTCCTTCATGCGGCCGCGGTGCACATTGTGGGTCAGGTGGTCGATATAGGTCAGGCCATGGCCGACCGGGTTGGCCACCGCGCCGGGGATCGCCACGAAGTCGACGTCGTAGATGCTGATGTCGCCGATGGATCCGGGCTGCGCGCCCTTGGCCGCACCCTTGCCGCGCCAGCGGTCGACGAAGTAGATCAGCGAATCGCCCACGCCCTTGATGGCGGGGATGTTGAGCTCCATCGGGCCGTTCTTGTTGTCGAAGCCCCAGGCGCCCAGTTCCAGCGCGCGGCGGTAGGCGTAGGCGGCGTCGTCGACGCGGATCGCGATCGCGCACACCGACTGGCCATGCTGGCGCGCGAAGCGCTGCGCGAACGAGTCCTGCTCGGCGTTGATGATGAAGTTGATGTCGCCCTGGCGGTACAGGGTCACGTCCTTGTGGCGGTGGCGCGCGATGGCGGTGAAGCCCATGTGCTCGAACAGCGCGCCCAGCGCTTTCGGGTCCGGCGCGGCGTACTCGACGAACTCGAAACCATCGGTCCCCATCGGGTTGTCCCAGGGCTGGAATTGCATGACTATCTCCTCATTATCAGGCGACAAGTATAGTCCTGCGGCTCCGGCATTAAATTTCAAACGATGCCCGCGCGCAGGCGATTTGCGCCATAATATTGCGTCGAACTTATGCATTTTTAGAATTTATGCCAAAAATTGAGCTGGATAAAACAGATCGCAAAATCCTCGCGATCTTGCAGGCGGACGGCCGGCTGTCGAACCAGGACGTGGCGGACCGGGTCAGCCTGTCGCCCTCGCCCTGCCTGCGGCGCATCAAGCGGCTGGAGGAAGCGGGCGTGATCCGGCAGTACGTGGCGCTGCTCGATCCGGCCCAGATCGGGCTTGGACTGCTGGCGTACGTGAACGTGCGGCTCGAGAAGCACAGCGAAGTGTCGACCAATGCGGCCGGGGCGCGCCGGCCATCGAGTTCGCCGCATACCGATTTCGCGCTGTCGGTGGCCAACTGGCCGGAGGTGGTGGCCTGCTACGCGATGACCGGGGAGATGGATTACCTGCTGCGCGTGCACGTCGAGGACATGGACCATTTTTCGCGCTTCATGATGCAGACCCTGCTGGTGCATCCGGCGGTGGCGGACGTCAAGTCGAGCTTCGCGCTGCAGCGGATCAAGGACACCACGGCCTTGCCGATCGTTTGATGGCGCGTGATCCGCGTGGGCATCTTCGATACCCACCCTACGAGCATGTAGGGTGGGTATCGAAGATGCCCACGTAGATAAGCGTGTAGGGTGGGTATCGAAGATGCCCACGCGGATAAGCGTGTAGGGTGGGTATCGAAGATGCCCACGCGGATAAGCGTGTAGGGTGGGTATCGAAGATGCCCACGCGGATAAGCCTACTTCTTCTGCCCGAACAGCTTGGCCGCCGCGCGCGTGTTGGCCTTGAGCGTGTAATCGAGCGTGGCGAACTGCTCCTCGATCGCCTCCTGCAGCACGCTGGCCGGGTTCGGCGGCAGCAGGCGCAGGTAGGCGTCGGCCTCACCGTGTTCGCGCTCGATCTCCATCCCGGCCTTCTTCGCGATGTGCATCATGGTCTGGTTCGACGACAGGCAGTGCATATACAAGGTGTCCACGTCCGCATTGCGGCAATGGATCGCGGCGCGCTCGAACAGCTTGGAGCCGATCCCCAGCCCGCGCGCGGAACGCGACACCGACAGACCGAATTCGGCCACGATGTCCTTGGTCGTGGTCATCAGCTTCGCGGCCGGCAGGTCGTCCTTCGGCGCGAACGCCAGATGCCCCACCGCCACCAGCTTGAACACCCGGTTGTACACGCCGTACACCGCGTCGTACGTAAAATCGATGCGCGCGACGTAGGCCTCGATCTGCTCGTCCGGCAGCACGGTGCCGAAGCGCAGCAGGCGGTCGCTGTCGTCGAGCGCGAGGAAGTGCTTGAGCACGCGGCGCCGGTCGCGCTCCCCGAGCTGCTTGACCAGCACCGTCCTGCGCGCCTTCCCTGCCTTCGGCTCGCCCAGCCAGCGGCTCAGTGGATTCTGGAACATTGTCGATACCTCTCCTAACGCAACGCGTTGCCGGCGGTCGGCTTGCAGCTCTCCCACTGCGCCTGCGGGCTGAAAGCATAGCCGTTCTTGCCGGCCGCCTTGGCCTGGTACATCGCCTGGTCGGCTTCGGCCAGCAGCGCCGCGGCGCCGCGTTGGGCGCCGGCCTTGCCGCAGGCGCTGCCGATGCCGATGCTGGCCGAAATCCGCACCGGATGGCCGCCTGCCTCGGTAATGCCGCCGATCTGGTCGAGGGTCTGCTGGGCCACCCGGCGTGCGCCCTCGCGCGAGCTGACTTCCTCGAGCAGGATCACGAATTCGTCGCCGCCGAGGCGCGCCAGCGAGTCCTCGCGCCGCAGCTGGCCCTGGACCCGCCTGGCCACTTCCTTGAGCACCAGGTCGCCGGTCGCATGGCCATAGGTGTCGTTGACGGCCTTGAAGCCATCGAGGTCGATGAACATCACCACCACGATGGTGTCGCGGCGGCCCGCGCGCACCAGCGCGTGCTCCAGCTGCTGGGTAAGCTGGCCGTAGTTGATCAAGCCGGTCAGGCTGTCGTGCTGGGCCAGCTGTTCGAGGCGCGCCGATTGCGCTTCCAGTTCGGCGGTGCGTTCGGCCACGCGCAGCTCCAGCGTTTCGTTGGCGGCGCGCAGGCGCTGGTTGACCACGCCGATAATGCGATAGCTGCGCCGCAGCCGCCAGGCCGCGTAGGCCAGCAGCACCAGCAGCAGGCCGGAATACGCGAACAGGTAAGTGCGGAAGCGCTGCTTCTCGATCGCCACCTGGTCGAAGGCGCGGTCGAACACGGCGCTCATCTTGTCGAGCGCCTCGACGGTGCGGGTGTCCTTGATGCGCGCCTCGAGCGTGTTCTCGAGCTGGCGGTAGCGCAGGATGGTGCGCGCGTGGCGCGCCAGCTCGTCGATGGTCTCGGCCACCGCCGGCGAGAACGCGTCCCTGTGGGCCAGCATCGCTTCGATGGTCTGCTCGATGTGCTGCGCCAGTTCGCGGTCGGGCGCGAGGTTGTAGCGCAGGATGTCGGTCAGCAGCTCGTTCAGCGCGGCGTCCAGCGCCAGCACGGTGCGCGCCGGGACGGTGGCGCCCTCGATCCCGGTCAGCTCGGTCTTCAGGTCGGTGATCGCGGGCGGAAAATAGATCAGCGAATTGCGCAGCACCGCGTTGTGCGACTTGAACTGCTCGACCAGCTCCTCCTTCTCGGCCAGCGCGCGGCGCAGCGTCTCGTAGGCCGCCGGCGCGCCCGGGTCGCGCACCATGACCAGCGCCGCGCGCAAGCGCGCCTGCAGCGTGTGGATGCGCGGCAGCGGCGCGGTCAGCGGATCGTAGTTGGGATTGAGGCCGATGTGCGAGCGCAGGATGTTGACGTTCCACTCGGCGTCGAGCTTTTCGAGCTCGCGCAGGTCGAACACCACGCGGTCCTGGGCGCCGAGGTCGGAGGCCTGGGTGCGCACGAACAGGTAGGCCAGCAGGCCCGCCAACAGCACCAGCAGCAGGGCCGCCGCCAGCCGGGTACGCCCGCTCACGGCTGCGCTCCCGGCGGCGGCAGGTGTTCGCCGCTCAGGGTATGCAGGAAGCGCACGATCAGCTCCTTGTCCTGGGCCGAGGCGTTGCGCCCCAGCTGGAACTTGAACATGGCGTCGACCGCCTCGTCCAGCGTATCGACCGCGCCGTTGTGGAAGTAAGGCGCGGTCAGCGCCACGTTGCGCAGGCTGGGCACGCGGAACACGTAGCGGTCGGCCTCGCGCGCGGTGAGCTGGAAGCGTCCGAGGTCGGCGCCGGCCGGCGCCAGGCCGGGCAGCTCGCGCATCACGCCGATCTTCTGGTACATATTCCCGCCCACGTTGATGCCCTGGTGGCAGGCCACGCAGCCGTAGGCCTTGAACTTGGCGTAGCCGGCCTTCTCCTCGGCCGTGATGGCGTTGGCGTCGCCGCGCAGGTAGCGGTCGAAACGCGAGGGCGTGATCAGCGAGCGCAGGAACTGGGCCAGCGCATCCTTGATATAGGCTTCGCGCGGCTGTTCGTCGTAGACCTCGCGGAATTGCGCCGTCAGCGCCTTGTCGGCCGCCAGCGCGGCGAGCACCGTGCGCCAGTCGCTGGCGAAGGTCGCCGGGCCTTCGATGATATGGTCGAGCCGCTCTTCGAGCGTGGCTTCGCGTCCGGTCCACGACTGGCGGAAATTGAGCGCGCTGTTGTACACGCTGGGCGTGTTGTACTGGTTAAGCTTGCCGCCGAAGCCGGCCGACAGGGCCTTGTGGTCGACGCCGCCGCGCTTGAGGTCGTGGCAGCTGGCGCAACTCATGCGGCCGTCGCGCGACAAACGGGTGTCGTAGAACAGGCGGCGGCCCAGCGCGATGCGGGCCGGGTCGCCGCCGGCGTTGTCCGGCAGCGCGCGGATCGGCTCGGCGGACGAGGCCTGGCCCCACGCTGCCTGCATGCCGGGCGGCGCGCCGCACAGGGCAATGGTCACAACGGCACGATGCAGCCAGGCCCGCATGCTATCTCCTCCGTCTCCATGCGGCAAGGATAGCAGGATTTACCCGGCGCCGGCCGCTCAGTCGTGCGCCGGCGGGTGCAGCGCGCGCTTGACCGCCGAGACGCGCGCCGCATGCACCGCGTCCGGAATCCGGGCCGGCTGTTCGGCGTAGCGGCGCGCGACCTCGCCGGCGTCCAGCGCGCGCGCCGCGGCCAGCGCGCGCAACAGGTGCGGCGCCTGCGGATAGGGCTTGGCGCGGAAGTCGTCGCCGGGCCCGCCGCGGCCGCGGAAATCGCATTCGGCGGCCAGCAGCATCTGCTCGAAGCGCTGCGGTTTGCGGAAGGCGTCGCAGCGCTCGAACAGGGTCACCAGGGTGTTCGGCCGCAGCGCCAGCGCGCGGCTCACGTTGCCGTGTTCGCGCGCCGTCATCAGCGCCAGCTCGCGGCAGTCGTTCGGCACCTTCAAGCGCTTGCAGGCCGCGTCGATCAGTGTCAGGCCGGCGCCTTCGTGGCCGTGGTGGCTGGGCCAGGCCGCGGGCGGGGTCAGGCCCTTGCCGAGGTCGTGCATCAGCGCGGCGAAGCGCAGCGCCAGCGGGTGGCCGCGTTCGGCCGCGTAGTCGATCACCAGCAGCATGTGGATGCCGGTGTCGATCTCGGGATGGTGGGCGGGCGGCTGCGGCACGCCCCACAGCGCGTCCAGCTCGGGCAGGATGCGCGCCAGCGCGCCGCAGTCGCGCAGCACTTCGAGCATGCGCGAGGGCCGGTGCTCCATCAGGCCGCGCGCCAGTTCCTGCCAGACGCGCTCGGGCACCAGCGCATCGACCTCGCCCTGCTCGACCATCTTGCGCATCAGCGCGTTGGTCTCGGGCGCGACGCGGAAGTCGGCGAAGCGGGCGGCGAAGCGCGCCACCCGCAGGATCCGCACCGGGTCTTCGGCGAAGGCGTCCGACACGTGGCGGAACACGCGCGCCTCGAGGTCGCGCCGGCCGCCGAACGGATCGGTCAGGGCGCCGTCGTCGGCGCGTGCGATCGCATTGATGGTGAGGTCGCGCCGCACCAGGTCGTCCTCGAGCCTGACGTCGGGCGCGGTGTGGAACACGAAGCCGCGGTAGCCGGGCGCGGTCTTGCGCTCGGTGCGCGCCAGCGCGTATTCCTCCTGGGTGTCGGGATGCAGGAACACCGGGAAGTCCTTGCCCACCGGGCGAAAGCCCAGCGCCAGCATCTGCTCCGGCGTGGCGCCCACCACCACGTGATCGCGGTCCTGCACCGGCAAGCCAAGCAGCTCGTCGCGCACTGCACCGCCGACCACGTAGGTGTGCATCGCCACGCCTAGTCCGGCAGCGTGTCGTCGTGCTGGCCGGCGATTTCGGTTTCGGCCAGGGCCTCCGCCATCCAGCGCGCGACCGCGGGATGCGCCTGCATGCGCTCGCAATAGGCCTGCAGCGCCGGCGCCAGCGACACGCCGTAGCTGCGGAAGCGCATCACCACCGGCGCGAAGAAGGCGTCGGCGATCGAGAAGCCGCCAAACAGGAACTGGTGGTGGCCGAAGCGCGACAGGCACTCTTCCCAGATCTCGCTGATGCGGCCGATGTCGCCTTGCGCTTCCGGCGTGCGGCCGCGGCCCGGCAGGCTGACCCGGATGTTCATCGACATCGCGCTGCGCAGGCCGCTGAAGCCCGAATGCATTTCGGCCGTGACCGAGCGCGCCATCGCGCGCGCCGCTACGTCCTGCGGCCACAGGTGCTTGTCGGGGAACTGCTCGGCCAGGTACTCGCAGATCGCCAGGCTGTCCCAGATCGTCATGTCGCCGGCCAGCAGCACCGGCACCCGGCCGGCGCCCGAATACCCGGCGATGCGGCTGGCGGTGTCGGGCCGGTCGAGCAGCACCCGCACTTCCTGGAACGGGATGCCGAAGGCCGTCATCGCGACCCATGGCCGCATCGACCACGAGGAGTAGTTCTTGTTGCCGATGACGAGCGTCAGGCCGCGATTGCGGGCGTCGGCCAGGGTGTGCGACAGGGTAGGATCGAGTTCGGTGGTGTGCATGGGTGCGGAGGTGGTGGTGTTAGCGCCCTGCCCGGGCGCGGAAGTCGTCGAAGCGCTCGCGCGGCGCCAGGTAGCGCGGCGCGGCCGCTTCGAGCGGCGTCAGCTTGATTCCCAGCGTGGCCGCTGTCAAGCGCTGGATCGCCGGATCGACCACATTATCGACCTTCATCGAATCGAGGTTGTCGCGACTGATCAGCGGGGTACCGGGCAGCAGTTCGAAAAACAGGGCCTGCAGATAGCCCAGCGACGGCGGCAATTCGATCACCGGCCGTTCGCAGCCGGCGTAGCGGCCAGCCAGCTTGACCAGTTCGGCCAGGGTGTAGATGTTGGGCCCGCCCAGCTCATAGACCTGATGCCTGGTCTTCGGGTTGCGCAGCGCGTTGCTGAAGGCCTCGGCCACGTCGCAGACATACACGGGCTGGAAATTGGTGCCGGCGCCGGCCAGCGGCACCAGCGGCAGGAAGCGCTGCATGCGCGCGAACACATTCAGGAATTTGTCGCCCGGCCCGAACACCACCGAAGGCCGGAAGATGGTGGCGGCCACCGAAGGCTCGGCGCGCGCGGCCAGTTCGCCGTCGGCCTTGGAGCGCTGGTACATCGACGGCCCGGTGATGTCGGCGCCGAGGGCGCTCATGTGCAGGTAGCGCTTGACGCCGTTCGCCGCGCAGGCCGCCACGATGCGGCGCGGCAGCTCGACGTGGGCGCGCTTGAACTGGGGGCCGTAGGGCATGCCGCGGCCCGAATGCAGCAGGCCGACCAGGTTGATCGCCGCGTCCGTGCCGGCGGTGAGCGCGCGCAGCGCCTTGTCGTCGTCCATATCGGCTTCCACCACCTCCACCCGCGGCAGGAAGATCAGGTGCTTGGCGCTTTCCTGGCGCCGGCTCGGCACGATCACGCGCACGCCCTGCTCGGCCAGGCGCGCCACCAGATGACTGCCGATGAAGCCGGAGCCGCCGAACACCACTACTGTCAGGTCTCTCATGGAACCTCGTTGACTGGTTGAAAAATTCAGGGAAGTTCGCCGCCGCCCGGCCCCGCGCGCGGTCCGACCTTGCCGAGGCGCGCCTTGAGCGATTGCGGCTTGTTGTCGAACAGCGCCGCGTAGTTGGTGGCGTTCGACATCACGTTCTTGACGTAGGCGCGGGTCTCCGGGAACGGGATCGACTCGGCGAAGATCGCGCCTTCCATCGGCCCGTTCAGCGTGGCGCGCCAGCTGCGCAGGCGGCCCGGCCCGGCGTTGTAGGCGGCGGTGGCCAGGATCTGCGAACCGTCGGCGCTGGCCAGGATCATGTTCATGTAATTCGCGCCGAGCAGGATGTTGGTGCGCAGGTCGTTGAGCATGCTGTGCACGAAGTCGGTCAGGCCGATCTTGCGCGCCACGTACTGGCCGGTGGACGGCATCACCTGCATCAGGCCGGAGGCGCCGACGCCCGAGCGCGCGTCGGTGATGAAGCGCGACTCCTGGCGGATCAGGCCATACACCCAGGCCTTGTCGAGGCCGAGGTTCTCGGTGGTCGGGTGCAGGATGTCGTAGTGCGGCGAGGGGAAGCGCTGGGTGTAATCGAACTCGGTGCGGGTGCGCTCGGAGGTGTTGACCATGCGGTCGAGGATCTCGTTCTGGCGCGCGAATTCGGCGGCCGCGATCAGCTCGCGCTCGCTCATCTTGCGCAGCTCCCAGTTCCATTCGCGCGTGCCTTCGAACCGCAGGCGCAGGCTGAAGAACTTGAGCGCGCGGCGCAGGCCGGGGTCGGCCGCCATCGGCGCGATCTCGGCCGGCGTGAGCGGCGAACCGGGCTGCGGGATCGACACCAGCTGGCCCAGTTCTTCCATCGCCAGCTGGCCGTAGAAGCTGTTCTGGTCGGCGATGCGCTGGTACAGCGGAAGCGCCGCGGCGTCCTGCGCGGCGCCGCCGGTGGCTTGCAGCGCGCGCGCCTGCCAGTAGGTCCAGGCGGGGTCGGCGCGCAGCTGCGGCGGCATGGCGTCGATGCTGGCCTTGACCAGCTTCCAGTCGCCCTGGCGCAGCGCGATGCGCACCTTCCATTGCAGCTGGTCTTGCGAGAGCGGCGCGCCGGCCGATTTTTTCCAGTAGTCGTAGGCCTCGGGCGCGAGCGTCATGGAGGCCGCCAGCGCCAGGTTGGCCCAGCCGGTGGCCTGCTCCTGCGCACTCAGTTTGGGCGCGTTCTTTTTCAGCGCGATGGATGCCAGGTTCAGGCTGGTACGCGCCATGCGGCCGATCGCCACCAGATAGATTTCATGCTCGGCGCGGGTGGCGCCGATCCCGCGCGCCATCGCCAGCGCCGGGAAGTCGACCGCCTGCGCGGCGCGCGTGTCGGAGGCGCCGAGCAGCAGCGCGACGCGGCGCGAGGGGCCGGTCGCGTGCTGCTCGCCGGCCAGCCGCAGCTGGGCCAGCAGGTCGGCGCCGTCGAACTGGCCGCTTTGCGCCAGCGCCGCGAGCAGCGCCGCGCAGGCCTCGCCGTAACCCGGTGGATTGATCAGCAGGGCGCGCGCGTCGTCGGCCACGTTCTCGCTCCTGGTCACGCGCGACAGCAGCGCGTAGCATTTGACCTGGGTGTCGTCGTCGAGCACGAACAGCGGCAGCTGCTGGTCGAAATTGGCCCAGTCGCGCGTGCGGCCCAGTTCGAGCAGCCAGTCGTTGCGCAGGCGGTCGGCGATTGCGCTGCCTTCGTAGCGGCCGAGGAAATCGCGGATTTCGTCGGCCGAGGCCTCTTTCAGGCGCGGTTTCAGACGATAATAATCGACATACGAGGGGATGCTGTAATTCGGCAGGCGCGCCGCATAGCCGGCGGCCTTGGCGGCATCGTCCTGGCGCGCGGCTTCGCGCAGCAACAGGAAAGTATCATCGTCGGCGCGCGCGTCGGCCGCGGCCTGCGGAGGCGCGTCGGCAAAGGCCAGGATGCAGGCGCCGGCAAGCACTGCGCCGGCTAACAATTTTGACGGAAACATCAATGTACAACTCTCAATCTGCGCGTGGTTCGAAGACATGACCGACGATCCTAGAATACCATGCGAGCCCGCTGTGCTGCCAGCGGGTTCGAGCGCGCGCAAGACGATGTTGCGCCGGGCCTTGCTGGCGGCGCGCGGCGCGCTCGACCCGGCCGTCAAGGCCGAGTGGGACGGCTTGATCGTGGCACGGGTGGTGGCGTGGTGGCGTGCGCATCGGGCGGCCGCGCTCGGGGTCTACTGGCCCTTGCGCGGCGAACCGGACCTGAGCGCGGCCTATGCCGAGCTGGCGGAGCTCGGGGTGCAGCTGGCGCTGCCGGTGGTGGTGGCGCGCGACGCGGCGCTGGGGTTCAGCGCGTGGACGCCGGGCGAGGCGATGCGCAAGGATAGCCTGGGAGTGGCGGTGCCGGCCGTGCTGCGGCCGATGGCGCGGCCGCCGGCGCTGCTGGTGCCCTGCCTCGGCTTCAATATCCAGGGTTACCGGCTAGGCTATGGCGGCGGGTTTTACGACCGCACGCTGGAACAAGCGCCGCGCCCGCTGACGCTGGGGATCGCCTACGCCATGGGGGCGGTAGTGTTCGACAGCGACGCGCACGACGTCGCGCTGGACGACATCATTACGGAAGCCTGATCCCAGCGCGCTCGCGAAAGCGAAAACCGGGGTCAGTGCCGACATTCGGACAATTAAATAGGGTCAGAGTCGAATTAATTCATGAATCTCGAGTTAATTCGACTCTGACCCTATTTAATTGTCCGAATGTCGGCACTGACCCCGGTTCTTCCGGCGCTAGGTCTTAACCAAACGCTGCCACAGCGCGGTGGTGGCCACCGCCTGGTTCATGCTGTAGAAATGCAAGCCGGGCGCGCCGCCGGCCAGCAGGCGCTCGCACAACTGGGTCACCACGTCCAGCCCGAAGGCCTTGATCGAGGCGCCGTCGTCGCCGAAGCTGGCCAGCTTGAGCCGCACCCAGCGCGGAATCTCGGCGCCGCACATATCGGAAAAGCGCAGCAGCTGGGTGTAGTTGGTAATCGGCATGATGCCGGCCACGACCGGCACGTCGATGCCCATCTTGCGGGTCTGGTCGATGAACTGGAAATACGCGTCGGCGTTGTAAAAATACTGGGTGATCGCGGCGTTCGCGCCGGCCTTGACCTTGCGCGCGAAGTTCTGCAAATCGTCTTGCGGCGAACGCGCCTGCGGATGCACCTCGGGGTAGGCCGCCACTTCGATGTGGAACCAGTCGCCGGTCTCGGCGCGGATGAACTCGACCAGCTCGTTGGCGTAACGGAACTCACCGGCCGCGCCGTAACCGCTCGGCAAATCGCCGCGCAGGGCCACCAGCCGGTGGATGCCGTGCTGCTTGAACTGCGCGAGGATGGCGCGGATCGATTCGCGCGTGCCGCCCACGCAGGACAAGTGCGGCGCGGCGGCTTCGCCGTCGGCCAGGATCTCGAGCACGGTGTCGAGCGTGCCCTGCTGCGTGCTGCCGCCGGCGCCGAAGGTCACCGAAAAATATTTCGGATGCAGCTCGGCCAGCTTGCGGCGCGTGACGCGCAGCTTCTCGGCACCCTCGGCCGTCTTCGGCGGGAAAAATTCGATACTGAAATTATGCGTTTCCATTTTTTTTCAGGAGTAAGGTCGACAAGGCCCACGAGATCACGCTGTACAGGATGGCGGCGAGGACGGCCGACCCGAATCCAGCCACGTGGAAACCATCGACCAGCTGCGCCACGCCCCAGAACAGGAAGCCGTTGATGACCAGGATGAACAGGCCCATCGACAGCAAGGTCACAGGCAAGGTCAGCAGCACCAGCAGCGGGCGGATCAGCGTGTTCACCAGGCCCAGCACCAGCGCCGCCACCAGCGCCGCGCCAATATTCGTCACCGTCACGGAATGCATCAAATAAGGCAGCGCCAACAAGGCGGCCGCGTTGATAAACCAGGTCAGCAATAAGCGCATGGGGGTCCCGTCGCGTTGCGGTGGACACGGCAGCGCCGCGCCCACCGGTACATCGATCAATAACGGTAGTGATCGGGCTTGTACGGCCCTGCCTTGCTTACCGAAATATACGCCGCTTGCTCGTCGGTCAGCACGGTCAGCTGCGCGTTGAGCTTCTTGAGTTGGAGGCGCGCGACCTTCTCGTCGAGATGCTTGGGCAGCGTGTACACGCCGACCGGATAGCGCGCGGTGTTGGCGAACAGCTCGATCTGGGCGATGGTCTGGTTCGCGAACGAGGAGCTCATCACATACGAAGGATGGCCGGTGCCGCAGCCGAGGTTGACCAGGCGGCCTTCCGCCAGCAGGATGATGCGCTTGCCGTTCGGGAAGATCACATGATCGACCTGCGGCTTGATGTTTTCCCACTGATACTTCTTGAGCGCGGCGACGTCGATCTCGTTGTCGAAGTGGCCGATGTTGCAGACGATCGCCTGGTCCTTCATCGCCAGCATGTGCTTCTCGGTCAGGATGTGATAGTTGCCGGTGCAGGTGACGAAGATGTCGCCGTGTTCGGCGGCGTAATCCATGGTCACCACGCGATAGCCTTCCATCGCGGCCTGCAGCGCGCAGATCGGGTCGATCTCGGTGACCCAGACCTGGGCCGACAGCGCGCGCATGGCCTGGGCCGAGCCCTTGCCGACGTCGCCATAGCCGGCGATGACCGCGACCTTACCGGCGATCATCACGTCGGTGGCGCGCTTGATGCCGTCGACCAGCGATTCGCGGCAGCCGTACAGATTGTCGAACTTGGACTTGGTGACCGAGTCGTTGACGTTGATCGCCGGGAAGGCCAGCTTGCCTTCCTTGTGCATCTGGTACAGGCGGTGCACGCCGGTGGTGGTCTCTTCGGTCACGCCGAGGATGGCCGGCAGGCGCTTCGAGTACCAGCTCGGGTCCTTGGCGATGTGCGCCTTGATCGACTTGAACAGGCAGATCTCTTCTTCCGAGCCGGGGTTGGCCAGCACCGAGAGGTCCTGTTCCGCGCGCGCGCCGAGGTGCAGCAGCAAGGTGGCGTCGCCGCCGTCGTCGAGGATCATGTTCGAGTACACGCTGTCGCCCGGCCATTCGAAGATGCGGTGGGTGTAGTCCCAGTATTCGTCGAGCGACTCGCCCTTGACCGCGAACACCGGGGTGCCGGCGGCGGCGATGGCGGCGGCGGCGTGGTCCTGGGTCGAGTAGATGTTGCAGGAAGCCCAGCGCACCTTGGCGCCCAGCGCTTCGAGCGTCTGGATCAGCACCGCGGTCTGGATCGTCATGTGCAGCGAACCGGTGATGCGCGCGCCCTTGAGCGGCTGGCTGGCGGCGAATTCTTCGCGGATCGCCATCAGGCCCGGCATTTCGGTTTCGGCGATCTTGATTTCTTTGTTGCCCCATGCCGCCAGCGAGATGTCGGCGATGTGGAAGTCCCGGGTGTCTTTGAGTACGGCGTTCATCACGCCCTCCTTTCAGTTAGAAAAAAGTAACGTGAGCGCAGTTGCGGTGTAGTCCGAGCCTGGCGAATGGGGAATTCGTCGCAACGCTCCTCGGAACGCCGGAGTGTAACACTTTGGCGGGCGCGGCGCCACTACCGTCGTTCCCGCGCAGGCGGGAACCCATAGCGCGCCTGCTCTGCCGCGCTATGGGTTCCCGCCTGCGCGGGAACGACGACCGCTTAGCCGCGGCCGGCTGCGGCGCGCAGCAGCGCCGCCTTGTCGGTGCGCTCCCAGGTGAACTCCGGCTCTTCGCGGCCGAAGTGGCCGTAGGCTGCCGACTTGCGGTAAATCGGGCGCAGCAAGTCCAGCATCTGCACGATGCCCTTCGGACGCAGGTCGAAATGCTCCATCACCAGCTGGGCGATCTTATCGTCCGGGATCACGCCGGTGCCTTCGGTGTAGACCGTGATGTTGATCGGCCGCGCCACGCCGATCGCGTAGCTGACCTGCACCTGGCACTGGCGCGCCAGCCCGGCCGCCACCACGTTCTTGGCCACGTAGCGCGCCGCGTAGGCCGCCGAACGATCGACCTTGGACGGGTCCTTGCCGGAGAACGCGCCGCCGCCGTGCGGCGCCGCGCCGCCGTAGGTGTCGACGATGATCTTGCGGCCGGTCAGCCCGCAATCGCCCTGCGGACCGCCGATCACGAAGCGCCCGGTCGGGTTGACCAGGAACTTGGTATCGACCAGCCACTCGCGCGGCAGCACCGGCTTGATGATCTCCTCGATCACCGCTTCTTCGATTTGCTTGTGGGTGATCTCGGGCGCGTGCTGGGTCGACAGCACCACGGTGTGCACGCCGACCGGGCGGCCGTCCACATAACGCAGCGTGACCTGCGACTTGGCGTCCGGCCGCAGCCATGGCAGGCGGCCATCCTTGCGCAGCTGCGACTGGCGCTCGACCAGCCGGTGCGCGTAGTGGATCGCGGCCGGCATCAGCTCGGCGGTCTCGTCGCAGGCGTAGCCGAACATCAGGCCCTGGTCGCCCGCGCCCTGGTCGAGGTCGATGCCGGCGCCTTCGTCCACGCCCTGCGCGATGTCGGGCGACTGCTTGTCGTAGCAGACCATGACCGCGCAGCCGCGGTAGTCGATGCCGTAGTCGGTATTGTCGTAGCCGATACGCTTGATGGTCTCGCGCGCGACTTGAATATAATCCACGTTGGCGTGGGTGGTGATTTCACCCGCGAGCACCACCAGGCCGGTGTTGCACAGGGTCTCGGCGGCGACCCGCGCGCGCGGATCCTGCTCCAGGATCGCATCGAGGATCGCGTCGGAGATCTGGTCCGCTACTTTATCGGGATGGCCTTCCGACACGGATTCGGAGGTGAAAAGGAAGTCGTTCGACATGGATAAGCTCCTGATTACTGGTCAATGGTTCTGTCGCAGTAACCGGGTTGCCTGCGACGCTTTAGCGACATTTATATTCCGCTTCGCAAGTTGTCTATTAACTCGGCGGATCCTGCATACGTGGTATTTTACGCTCCTTAAGAAATTTTGGTTAGGCAACTAGCCGCTTTTGAATTCCGATCACGCCCATGTTAGTCCTTCTTTTCCGCATTTTGTCCTACCTGCCCTTGCCGGCTTTGCATTGGCTGGGCGCCGCCCTCGGCTGGCTGGTGTACCTGCTGTCCCCTTCTTACCGGCGGCGTTTGCGCGGCAATCTCGAGGCGGCCGGCTATGGCGCCCACTTGTCCGCCGCGATCGCCGAGTCGGGCAAGGCGATCGTCGAACTGCCCTTCGTCTGGTGCGCCGACCCGGAGCGGGTGGCGCGCCACGCGAGCGCCGAGAACTGGGAACTGGTCCAGCACACCCTCGACAGCGGGCGCGGAATCGTGTTCCTGACGCCACACCTTGGCTGTTTCGAAATGACGGCCCAACAAATCGCGCTGCGCACCGCGCTCACCGTGATGTACCGCCCGCCCAAGAAGGCGGCGCTGAAGCCGCTGATCGAAGGCGCGCGCGCGCGCCACAACCTGCACCTCGCGCCGGCCACCCTGTCCGGCGTGCGGATCCTCGCCAAGACCTTGCGCAAGGGCGAGCCGATCGGCCTGCTGCCCGACCAGGTGCCGCAGGAAGGCGAAGGCGTGTGGAGCACCTTCTTCGGCCGCAATGCCTACACCATGACGCTGCCGGCCAAGCTGGCCCAGATGGCGGACGCCAAAATCATCCTGGTGTACGCCGAGCGGCGCGCCGGCGGCAAGGGCTACATCGTGCGCTTCGTGCCGTTCGAGGCCGAGCTTACCGGGAGTCCGGCCGACCAGGCGCGCGCCATCAACCTCGCGATGGAGCAGCTGATCGCGCGCTGCCCGGCCCAATATTTCTGGAGTTACAACCGCTACAAGCAGCCCGAGGGCGTGGCCGCGCCGGACCCGCAGGTGGCCGCATGAGGTTCCTGCTCGCCTTCATGTGGCTGCTGCATTGGTTGCCGCTGCCGGTGCTCGGCCGCTTCGCCAGCGCGATCGGCAGCCTGCTGTTCCTGCTGATGCGCAGCCGCCGCAATATCGCGCTGACCAATTTCCGCCTGTGCATGCCGGAGCTCAGCGAGGCCGAACGGGTGGCGCTGGCGCGCCGCCATTTCCAGGCCTATTCGCGCAGCGTGTGGGAGCGTGCGATCCTGTGGTGGGCGCCCGAGTCGCGCCTGCGGCGCCTGATCCAGCTCGACCCCGCGGTGCCGCTGGCGGCGATGGCGGCGCGCCCCACCATCCTGCTGTGCCCGCACTTCGTCTGCCTCGACGTGGCCGGGGTGGCGGTGGCGATGGAAGCGACCGCCAGCTCGATGTACGTGGCGCAAAAGAACGCCGTGTTCGACGAGGTGCTGCGGCGCGGCCGCGAGCGCTTCCGCCCGGTCCACCTGTTCACCCGCCAGGACGGCATCAAGCCGATCATCCGTTCGCTGCGCCAGCGCGTGCCCTACTTCATGCTGCCGGACATGGACTTCGGCGACAGGGAAGCGGCGTTCGTGCCCTTCTTCGGGGTCCCGGCCGCGACCCTGACCGCGCCCGGCCGCATCGCGCTGGCCACCGACGCGCAAGTGATCCCGGTGGTGGCGACCTTCCTGCCGAATTACGCCGGCTGGCGCGTGAGCTTCTATCCGGCCTTCGAGAACTTCCCCGGCGACGACCTGGTGGAGTCGGCGCGCCGCATGAATGCCTTCATCGAAGCGCGCGTGCGCGAAGCGCCGGCCGAGTATTTCTGGACCCACAAGCGGTTCAAGACGCGGCCCGAGGGCGAGCCCTCGGTCTACGGCGCGCCGCAGCCGGCTGAACAATCCTGAGCGCAGTCCGATATACTGGCAGCATGAAACTCAAATTCACCAAGATGCATGGCGCGGGCAACGATTTCATCGTGGTCGACGCCATCAACCAGCAGGTCGAACTCAGCGCCGCGCAATGGAAGCGGCTGGCCGACCGCCGCTTCGGCATCGGCGCCGACCAGATCCTGGTGGTGGAGAAGGCGGCCAGCGCCGGCTGCGACTTCCGCTACCGCATCTTCAACCAGGACGGCGGCGAGGTCGAACAGTGCGGCAATGGCGCGCGCGCCTTCGTCAAGTTCGTCACCGAAAAAGGCCTGAGCGCGCAGCGCGAGATCCGGGTCCAGACCATGTCGGGCATCATCGCGCCGCGCCTCGAAGCGAACGGCACGATCACGGTCGACATGGGCGCGCCGCTGCTCGAGCCGGTGGCGGTGCCGTTCAACGACGCCGGCCTGGCCGGCCGGAGCGAGGGCCGCGACACCACCTGGCCGCTGGCGCTCGAGATCGGCGGCGCCGGCGAGACGATGTTCATGTCGGTGCTCTCGATGGGCAATCCGCATGCGGTGCAAGTGGTCGAGGACGTCGATACCGCGCCGGTGGCCGAGACCGGCCCGCTGATCGAGCACCATCCGCGCTTCCCGAAACGGGTCAACGCCGGCTTCATGCAGGTGGTGGCGCGCGACCATATCAAGCTGCGCGTGTTCGAACGCGGCGTCGGCGAGACCCTCGCCTGCGGCACCGGTTCCTGCGCGGCGGCGGTGGCCGGCATCCGGCGCGGCCTGCTCGATTCGCCGGTGCGGGTCAGCGCGCGCGGCGGCGAGCTGTCGGTGGCCTGGGGCGGCGAAGGCCAGCCGGTCTACCTGAGCGGCCCGGCCGTCACGGTCTTCGACGGCGAGATCGAGATCGACGCGGCGTAACTTACGCGGCCAGGTCGTAACGCTGGTCGGGCGCCGCGGCCGGCAGCTCCGGCACCAGCGTGCGCAGGCGGTACAGGCGCTGGCGGTAATTTCCCTCGGGGCCGGCCGGCCCGCCATCCACGTCGTCGAACAGGCGCGCGATGCGGTCGAGCGCCTGGCGTTCCTGCGCCGTGTCGACCAGCACCAGGCGGCGCTTGCTGCGGCCGTAGCTGGCGCGGATATCGATCACCAGGCAGTGCCCGCGGTCGGCCGCCGCGACGTCGAGCAGCAGCGCTTCGGCCCGGCTCAGGCTGAAGATGGCGGCCAGCTCGAGGCGCGCGGCCAGCAGCGGATGGCGGGCGGCCAGCTCGCGGCGCGGCACCAGCGCCCCGGTGTCGGTATAGGCCGGCGCCGCGCTGCGCGGGGCGATCTTGCGCAGCGCCGCCGCGGCTTGAGCGCAGCCCTGCGCGGCGGCCTGCTGCAGCCAGTAGAGCGCGCGCACGTCGTTGTTTTCGTGCTCGCGGCGCGCGCGCCAGGCATTGTTGCCGCACTCGCGCTGGGCGTCGCGCAAGCCCATGCCGGCCGCGCGCTCGAGGTACTTCTGGGCGTCGGCCACGTTGCGTTGCGAGAATTCCGGCTTGATATAAATGCGCGACAGCGCGTACCAGGCTTCGGCCATGCCCTGCTCGCCGGCCAGCGTGAGCCAGCGGATCGCCTTCTTGAAATTGGCCGCGCCGGCGCCCGCCGCGACCCGCTTGCCGTCCACCTCCATGCGCGCGCACCACAGGCCGACCGCGAACTGGGCGTGACGGTCGTGCCCGGCGGCGGCCAGCTCCCACAAGCCGCGCAATTCATCCGGATCGGCCGGATCGGCCGGCGCGTGGCCGGGCTGGACCCCGGCCAACAGGCGCGCGCAACGCGACACCAGCCGCACTTCGTCGGGTGCGACGCGCGGCGGCTGGCTGCCGCCCGCGGCCTGGACCAGCGCCCGCGCCAGCGGCAAGGCGCACTGCACATACAAGTCCCACCGGCCGGCCGCCCAAGCCTGGTCGAGCAGGCTGAACGCGGCGGCGGCGGCGCCGTCGGCGGCCCGCCGCGGCCAGGGTTCGGATGGCGAGCCCGCTGCCGCATCGGGGCCGGGATCGGCGGCCGGCGGGCTTGCACCGGCCTGCTGCTGGGCCAGCACCAGGCCGGTGCGCGCCACCCCATGGTCATCGGCGCGCTCATACCGCGCGGCCAGCGGGTGGCCGCTTTGGCGCACCAGGTCGAGCGGAATGTGGGTCCCGATCAAGGCGCGCGCCTCGGTGCAATCCTGCTGCGCCGCACGGTCCAGCCAATGCAGCGCGGTCGGCAGGCTCTTCGGCAGGCCGGCGCTGCCGAACAGGTAAAGCTTGCCCAGTTCGAGCTGGGCGCCGGCCTGCCCGGCGCGCGCGGCGCGAATGATTCCTAGTTCTTCACGATTCGCCATCGTTCTTGTGCTTACCTTGTCGGAACGGAGTTGCCAACATACAACAAGTGGTGGAATGGGTGCGCGCGATACGACAGCGCCGACCAAGTCTAAGCCAGCGGCGACGGGAATTCGGGGCGAAGGACGCAGTGCTTGAGCTGGCGCAAACGGCTTGTGGCGGCGGTCGTGGCAAGCTGGGTGGAACCACTCGCAAGAGGTGTGAAATCCGCGCGCATTATGCGTTTCATTAATACAACAGCACGATTCGAATTATTGGCTTTCAACCAAACCTTCGCTTCATAATCGACCAAGGCGTAAAGCTTTACACGACAAACAATTAAGGTACATCTTACAGGAGCGGCAATACACGGTCTGAGTGCTCTGCGGGTTTCACCGATAACTAAAATAGAGGACGACTACATGAAAAAATCACTTTGGGCTCTGGCAATTCTGGGGGCTTACGCCGGTGTTGCACAGGCGCAATCATCGGTTCAGATCTATGGCAACGTTGACGCCGGCATCATCAAACGCACAGACCAGACGCTCGCCATCGGCAAGCGCGCAAACAACACCCTGGGTTTCAAAGGTATCGAAGACCTCGGCAGCGGCCTGAAGGCGCTATTCCAGCTAGAAATCCGCTACGAGCCGGACACCGGCACGGTCGAGAGCGGCTCGCGTCCGCTGTTCCAGGGCCAAAGCCGGGTCGGCCTGCAAGGCGACTTCGGGATGGTCCGCCTGGGCCGCGGCCTGACCGCCTTCCAGGAAACCAGCACCTATTTCGAACCATGGCACGGCATGCCGACCCCGGCCGGCTTCCAGACCGACCTGACCGTCGCCGGCTACACCTCCGATCCGCTGAGCCCGGTCGGCAATTCGAACAACCGCTTCTCGAACGCGCTGTTCTATAACTCGCCTGAATACATGGGCTTCCAGCTCAACACGACGATCGCCACCAAGGAAGCGAACGGAAGCCCGGTGCTGGTCGGCCGCGGCACCGCCGCGCTGCCGCAGTACCCGGCGAACGCCGAAGGCTCCGCCAACCCGTACTCGGTGACCGCCACCTACAAGAACGGCCCGGCCGCCTTCATGCTGGCCGCCGAGCGCAATGCGGTCGAGACCAAGCTGTGGTCGGTGGCCGGCTCGCTGCAGGCGCTGCCCGAGCTGAAAATGATGCTCTCGTACACCCGCCAGGACCAGGATCACACCAAGCTGATCAATCCGAAGACCCGGGCCTGGGTGCTGGGCGCCAACTACACCGTGGGCGCGGGCAAGATCCTGGCCGGCTACGGCCAGAAGTCGCCCGACGGCGTGGTCAAGACCAAGCAGATGTCGCTCGGTTACGAGTACAGCCTGTCGAAGCGCACTTACCTGTACCTCGATGCTTCGAATAGAAAAGGGCCCACCCTCCCCGAAAACATCCGTCAATACGACATCGGCGTGAACCACGCGTTCTAGGCACCGCCGCGCCGCGCTCCAAGGGCGAAGCCGGGTAACCGGCTTCGCCCTTGTCGTTTTGTGTCATTTTCGCAACCGTGCTCTACCGCCGAGCCGGGCTGTCTGTACAGCGCCGGGAAACGATGGCATATTGACGCAGACGAATTAGTACGCACGTTCGTTTTAAAAAAATTATATCCATGGAGACGCAATGAAGAAAAAATTACTCGCCGCTCTCATCGCCAGCTCTTGTGCCGCCCCGGTGCTGGCCCAGTCCAACGTGACGATCTACGGCATCGCCGACGCTGGCCTGATGAAGCAGTCCGGCGAGACGCTGCGCGTGGTCAGCGGCATCGCCGACGGCTCGCGCCTCGGCTTCAAGGGTACCGAAAATCTCGGCGGCGGCTTCAAGGCGATCTTCAACCTCGAGGCGCGTGTCGAGCTCGACAACGGCAGCCAGAAACCCACCCTGCTCAGCGACGAGCAGGGCCTGTACCTGACCAAGGGCATGGGCGCGCTGCCGGCGCCGGTGCTGGCCGCGATCCGCGGCGCGTTCCAGGTCAAGGGCGCGGCGGCCGTCAATCCGGAAGGCGCGCTGTTCGACCGCACTTCGATGGTCGGCCTGATCACCCCGGCCGGTGCGATCCTGATGGGCCGCATGTACACGCCGGGCTATGAAGTGTTCGCGCTGTCCGACGTGTTCGAGACCGGCACCGCCGGCACCTGGGGCGGCATCACCGGCGGCAGCGCCGGCTTCACCGCGCTGGGCGCCGACATCCGTTCGCAGAAATCGATCCAGTACCGGCTCGCCACCCCGCAAGGCCTGGGCGGCTCGCTGATGTACGGCTTCAAAGGCTCGGGCTACCTCGGGCGCTACAACAAGTTCCTGGCCGGCGCCGTCACCTACAAGGCGAATGCCTGGGATGTCGGCATCGGCCACAACCGCGGCTACGACCAGGGCGACGCGGTCAGCCTGGTGACCACCACCGTCGGCGGTTCCTACGCCATGGGCGACTTCAAGTGGTTCGCCGGCTACCACGACCAGCGCAACCGCAACTCGGCCCTGCTGCGCGAATACATCGCCGGCTACGACGCCCAGATCGCCCCGGCGCTGGCGCCGCTGGGGGCGGCCACCGCGGGCGCGCTGCGCAATGTGTTCGTCACCAACATCACCAACAACACCCAGATCGATGCCGCCAGCTACCAGTTCGGCCTGCATTACCGGGTCGGCGCCGGCCGCGTGATGGCCTCGTTCGCGCACCAGAACGACCGCAGCAAGTCCGACAGCGACGCCAAGCTGTTCGCCATCGGCTACGACTACAACCTGTCCAAGCGCACCGACATCTACACCGTCGCCGCCCAGATCAACAACAAGAACGACGCCCAGTACATTCCGGGGTCGGCCGGTTCGCCGGGCGGCTTCCTGAAGACGCCGGGCGACAAGGGCCGCGGCTACCAGATCGGCATCCGCCACCGCTTCTGAGCGCGCCCGCGCCCCGTCCGAGACGCCTGCGGGCGTCTTTTTTTATGCCCGGCCGGCGCCGGCAGTCGGGTAGAATTGCAGATAACCCATTTCGCAGACCAGACCTCAATGATCGCAACCTTCGATTCCGCCGCCATCGCCCACTACCTGGCCAACAACCCCGATTTTTTCGAAGAGCATGCCGGCCTGCTGGGCCGCATCAAGCTGTCCAGCCCGCTGACCGGGAAAGCCGTCTCGCTGCAGGAACGCCAGATGGAAGTCATGCGCGACAAGTACAAGGCGCTCGAATTGCGCATGGCCGAACTGGTCCGCACCGCCCAGGACAATGCGGCGATCGCGAATAAATTCCACGCCTGGACCCAGGCCCTGCTGCGCGCGCGCCACGACGCCGACCTGCCGCGCATCCTGGCCGACCGCCTGGCCGCCGAGTTCGCGGTGCCCCAGTGCACCCTGCGCCTGTGGGACCTGGCGCCCGCGCATGCCGCCGGCTGGTTCGGCGCCGACGTGTCGGACGACGCCCGCATCTTCGCCAACAGCCTGCTGGCGCCCTACTGCGGCAGCAACCACGACTTCGAAGCGGTGCGCTGGCTGGACCAGCCGGCGGCCGTGCAATCGACCGTGATCCTGCCGCTGCGCAGCGCGGGCAGCGCCTTCGGCCTGCTGATCCTCGGTTCGCCCGACCCGGCGCGCTTCAGCGCCGATATGGCGACCGACTTCCTGATCCACATCGGCGACACGGCCAGCGCCGCGCTGGCCGCGCTGCGCGCCTAGCCATGGACGCGGCCGGCAAGCTGGCGTGGGTGGAACGCTACCTGGTCCAGCTTGCCACCCAGCGCAAGCTGTCGCCGCACACGGTCAGCGCCTACCGCCGCGACCTGCTGCAACTGGCCGCGCTGACCACCAGCGGCTGGGACGCGCTGAACCACTTCGATATCCGCCGCCTGACCTCGACACTGCACGCCCGCCAGCTCGACCCGCGCTCGATCGCGCGCAAGCTGTCGAGCTGGCGCGGCTTCTTCGGCTGGCTGTCGCAGCACCTGGCGCTGGCCGCCAATCCGGTCGACGGGGTGCGCGCGCCGAAGCGCGCCAGGAACCTGCCCAAGGCGCTGTCGGTGGACGACGCGGTGCATCTGGTGGCCGGTGCGCCGCACGCCCATCCCGAGCCGGCCGACCTGTGCAACCGCGCGATGTTCGAGCTGCTGTATTCGAGCGGCTTGCGGGTGTCGGAACTGGCCGGCCTCGACCTGCGCTACCACCAGGGCGACGCGCAGCACCCGGCTTCGCTCGGCTGGCTCGACCTCGATGCCGGCGAAGTGCTGGTCACCGGCAAGGGCAACAAGATGCGCAAGGTGCCCATGGGGCGGCCGGCGATGGAAGCGCTGGCGGCCTGGCTGGCGGTGCGCCCGCCCGCGCGCGACGGCGGCGCCGCGCTGTTCCTGTCGGCGCGCGCCAGCCGGGTCAGCCCACGCGTGGTGCAACTGCGCCTGAAGACCTACGCGCGGCGCGCCGGCACCGCGGTCGAGGTCCATCCGCACGTGCTGCGCCACTCGTTCGCCTCGCATCTGCTGCAATCCTCGGGCGACTTGCGCGCGGTGCAGGAAATGCTGGGCCACGCCAGCATCGCCTCCACCCAGGTCTATACCGCGCTCGACTTCCAGCACCTGGCCGCGGTCTACGACAAGGCGCACCCGCGCGCCAAATCCAAATAAGCAATCACCTCCGGCATGAGCGGGATCAAGGGTTTGCGCGCTAATTGGAAGCAAAGTGCGAAATCCGGCATAATCGCTCGATTATTCAGGCCGCACGGCGGCCCCACGACACGGTAAAACCCTATGGCTTTGATTCCTGGCACCATCCTGACCGGCTTCCTCGGCGCGGGCAAGACCACCCTGCTCAAGCGCATCCTGCAAGAGCCGCACGGGCTGCGCATCGCCGTCATCGAAAACGAGTTCGGCCAGGAAAACATCGACAACGAGATCCTGGTGCAGGACAGCGGCGAGCAGATCGTCGAGATGAACAACGGCTGCATCTGCTGCACCGTGCGCGGCGACCTGATCGTGGCGCTGACCAGCCTCGCGCAAAAACGCGAAGCCGGCGAGATCGCCTTCGACCGCGTGGTGATCGAAACCACCGGCCTGGCCAACCCCGGCCCGGTGGCCCAGACGTTTTTCATGGACGAGGAAGTGGGCGCGCACTACCTGCTCGACGCCATCATCACGGTGGTCGACGCGCGCCACGCCATGGCCCAGCTCGACGAGCACGAGGAAGCCCAGCGCCAGGTGGGCTTCGCCGACAAGCTGCTGCTGTCGAAGACCGACCTGGTCGATGCGGCGCAGCTGGCCGAGCTGAGCACCCGCCTCAAGCGCATCAACCCGCGCGCGCCGATCAGCCGGGCCGACTTCGGCCGGGTGCCGCTGGCCGAGGTGCTCGACATCCGCGGCTTCAACCTCAACGACAAGCTGGAAATCGACCCCGCCTTCCTGACCGCCGACGAGGCGCACGACCATGCGCACCACCACGCGCACGAGCACGACGGCGAGCACGACGGCGAGCACGAACATGTGCATACCGAGGCCTGCGACCACAGCCACGACCACGATCATCGCGGCCTGGCGTCGGGGCACCACAGCGACGACATCGCAGCCTTCGTGTTCAAGAGCAAGCGGCCGTTCGACCCCGCCCGTCTCGATGAGTTCCTCGGCAGCCTGGTCCAGGTATTCGGCCCGCGCATGTTGCGCTACAAGGGCGTGCTGCTGATGGAAGGCGCCGACCGCAAGGTGGTGTTCCAGGGCGTGCACCAGGTGATGGGCAGCGATATCGGGGCGAAATGGGGCGAAACCGAAGAACGTGGCAGCAAAATGGTTTTTATTGGCAAAAATTTACCGAAAGACGTCTTTATCCGCGGTTTGGAACAATGTTTGGTATAAACTATCCCGGTTTTGTGGTGCGCGCCGCGCATCGCCTTTATTTGACGACTGAATTGCCAATACGCCAGTACGGCGAGGGGAAGACATCGGGATGGCAATATGAAGGAAACCGTGACCAAATCCAGCAAAAAAATCGGCGGCGCCGCCGCAGGCAAGACCAGCGCATCGGCCCTGGTTAAGAAGACCAAACCCAAGGCGCAAGCTGCGCCGGTGAGCAAGCCGGCAGCGCGGCCCGCCGCCAAGGGGGGCGCCAAGTCGGCGCCTGCCAGCAAGGCCAAGCCGGCCGTGAAAGCGGCGCCGAAAAAAGCCGTCCCCAAGGCCGCGCCCAAACCGGCGGCCAAGGCCGTCAAGGCAGCGGCAAAACCGGCCGTGAAAGCGGTCAAGGCGGCCGCGCCGGCAAAAAAAGCCGCACCGACCAAACCGGCGGCAAGCAAGGCAGCACCAGTCAAGAAGGCAGCCAAGCCAGCCGCGCAAGCTGCGGGCGGCAAGCACAGCGCAGCAGCGGCGAAAGCGTCGCCAAAAGCGGCCGAGGCAGGCAGTAAAAAGACGGCAAGGCAGCAAGCCGTCATGGCAGCCGACACGAGCGTTCGCACCACAGCAGTAACGGGTGCCGCGGCCGGGTTAGCTGATAAAATGAAAACCTCTGTCGTATCGAAGGTAAGTGAAGTCATGACTAAAACAACTAAATCGACCCCCGCCGTGAACACGGAAGGCCGTCTCCTGACCGAAGACGAAATTCGGTCTATGAACGAGAAGGACTACATGAATCCGGCGCAGCTGGCGTTTTTCAAGGCGCGTTTGCAGCAGCTTGAAAAAGACCTTTTGAAGAACGCGGGTGAGACTACCGAACACCTGCGCGAAACCGTGCTCGTTCCCGATCCGGCCGACCGCGCCACGATCGAGGAAGAACACGCGCTCGAACTGCGCACCCGCGACCGCGAACGCAAGCTGCTCAAGAAAGTGCAGCAGTCGATCGCCGCGATCGATGGCGGCGACTACGGCTGGTGCGAAGAAACCGGCGAGCCGATCGGCATCCCGCGCCTGATCGCGCGTCCGACCGCGACCCTGTCGCTGGAAGCCCAGCAGCGCCGCGAACTCAAGCAAAAACTGTACGGCGACTGAGCCTGCGCGCCCGCCCTAGCTGCAAGCATGCGTCCCGGCGCATGCTTTTTTTTCGCCCGAAACCCAGCGGTGTGAACGAAAACCTTTCCCTTCGGCTACACTAGCGTGCGGCGCAGCGCCGCCGTGCTACCTTCTTGAAAAAGCGCCGCCACACAGACAGGGAACGCCGTGGGTATTTTCTCCATCTTCAAGAGAAAAAATGAACAGCCGGATGGCCTCGCCGGGCCGGCCGATTCGCGCCTGCGCGCCGGCGAACCCTCGCGCCTGCCCGCCGACGCCGAGGCCGAGCGCGCGCGCCAGCGCGAGATCGCGCGCGCCACCGCGGCCAAGATCGACGCCATCGAATCGGCCATGGCCTCGGACATCTTCAACGAGCCCGAACCGGCCTGGGGCAGCGGCCCGCGGCGCGCGCGCACCAATGCCCAGATCGGCGGCGCGGCCGGCGCCGACACCCTGCCGCTGCTGGAACTGGCCACCACCGAGCTGCTGGCCGACGACGATACGCCGGACGCTCCGGTGGCGCCGCAGACCGCGCCGGTGGTCGAGGAAATCGCGATCATGTACGCCAACGGCCAGGCCGAGATCGCCGAGCAGATGCTGATCGACAGCCTGGCCGAGGTCGGCCAGACCGACCGCGCGGTCTGGTGGATGCTGTTCGACCTGTACCAGGCCGGCGGCCAGCAAGACGCGTTCGACAATATCGCGATCGACTACGCCAGCCGCTTCGAAACCTCGCCGCCGACCTGGGCCCCGCCCGCGCCGCCGGCCAGCGGCGACAAGGCCTACGCCGGCGTGACCCCGACCGAATCGTTCGGCGGCCTGCTGGACGACACCATCGCGCCCCAGCTGCAGCGCCTGCTCGAACTGGCCGGCGTGAATCCCGTGGTGCGGCTCGAAGTGGGCCGCGTCAAGGACGTCACGCCCGAGGGTTGCGCGCGGCTGCTGGCGGCGCTCGCCTCGCTGCGCAGCGGCAAGCGCGAACTGATCCTGGCCGGCGCCGCCGAACTGGCCGAGACCGTGCGCGCCACCATCGCGATCGGCCAGCGCGACGCCAGCGAGGCGCCGTGGCTGCTGCTGCTCGAACTGCTGCAGCTGATGAACCGCGAAAAGGATTTCGAGGAAACCGCGATGGATTACTGCGTCACCTACGAGGTCTCGCCGCCCTCGTTCGAAGCGCCGGCCAACGTGGCCACCGCGGCCGCCTCGCGCGCGCCCTCCTCGACCGACCGCTTCATGCTGCCCGACGTGGTGGGCGGCGCCAGCGCCCCGCTGTTCGACGCCATCGCCGCCTACGCCACCCTGCACCAGCCGGTGGTGCTGGATTGCTCGCGCCTGGCGCGCATCGATTACGGCGCCGCCAGCCAGCTGCTGGTGCGCCTGCGCCCGATCGCCGCCGCGGACAAGAAAATCGAATTGCGCGACGTGAACCATCTGATCGCTGCACTATTCAAACTCCTGGGCTATGCTGAAGTAGCCCGGCTGTTTCCGCATAAATACTGAACACCCCTGACGTGCCCGCCGGTATCTTGCAATTTGCTTGAGCATCCCCATTTCTTGGTGGCTGGATAACTTAGAGGCAGATATGGAACAATTTCACGGCACCACCATCCTGTGCGTGCGACGCGGCAAGCAAGTCGCGCTCGGCGGCGACGGCCAGGTCACCCTCGGCAACGTCGTCATGAAGGGCTCGGCGCGCAAGGTGCGCAAGCTGTACCAGGGCAAGGTACTGGTCGGCTTTGCCGGCGGCACCGCCGACGCCTTCACCCTGCTCGACCGCTTCGAAGCCAAGCTCGAGAAGCACCAGGGCAACCTGCTGCGCGCCTCGGTCGAACTGGCCAAGGACTGGCGCACCGACCGCGTGCTGCGCCGGCTCGAAGCGATGCTGCTGGTGGCCGACCACGAATCGACGCTGGTGATCACCGGGAACGGCGACGTGCTCGAGCCGGAAGACGGCATCGGCGCGATCGGCTCGGGCGGCGTGTACGCGCAGTCGGCCGCCAAGGCGCTGCAGGAAAACACCGAGCTGGCGCCGGCCGAGATCGTCAAGAAGGCGCTCACCATCGCGGGCGAGCTGTGCATCTACACGAATATGTCCCACATCATCGAGACGCTGGACTAAACCCCGCGCACCCACCATGAACATGACACCGCTGGAAATCGTTTCCGAACTGGATAAACACGTCGTCGGCCAGGGCAAGGCCAAGCGCGCCGTCGCGATCGCGCTGCGCAACCGCTGGCGCCGCCAGCAGGTGGCCGAGCCGCTGCGCCACGAAATCACGCCCAAGAACATCCTGATGATCGGCCCCACCGGGGTCGGCAAGACCGAAATCGCGCGCCGCCTGGCCAAGCTGGCCGACGCCCCCTTCATCAAGATCGAAGCGACCAAGTTCACCGAAGTCGGTTATGTCGGGCGCGACGTCGACACCATCATCCGCGACCTGATCGACATCGGCATCAAGCAGACCCGCGCCAGCGAAATGAAGAAGGTGCGCCAGCGCGCCGAGGACGCGGCCGAAGACCGCATCATCGACATCCTGGTGCCGCCGGCGCGCGACTTCGGCTTCAACGTCAGCCACAGCACGCCCGACGCGAAGGAAGGCGACAACACGCGCCAGACCTTCCGCAAGCGCCTGCGCGAAGGCGCGCTGGACGAGCGCGAGATCGAGATCGAAGTGGCCGACGCCGGCCCGCAGATGGAAATCATGGCGCCGCCCGGCATGGAAGAGATGACCGAGCAAATCAAGTCCATGTTCTCCGGCATCGGCGGCGCGCGCAAGAAGCCGCGCAAGATGAAGGTCAAGGAAGCCATGAAGCTGCTGGTCGACGAGGAAGCGGCCAAGCTGATCAACGACGACGAGATGAAGCAGAAGGCGATCCAGAACGTCGAGCAGAACGGCATCGTGTTCCTCGACGAGATCGACAAGATCGCCTCGCGTTCGGAAATGGGCGGGGCCGACGTCTCGCGCGCCGGGGTGCAGCGCGACCTGCTGCCGCTGGTCGAGGGCACCACGGTCAACACCAAGTACGGCATGATCCGCACCGACCACATCCTGTTCATCGCGTCCGGCGCCTTCCACCTGGCCAAGCCGTCCGACCTGATCCCGGAACTGCAGGGGCGCTTTCCGATCCGGGTCGAACTCGAGTCGCTCTCGATCGCCGATTTCGAATCGATCCTGACCGGCACCGACGCCTGCCTGACCAAGCAGTACGAAGCCCTGCTGGCGACCGAAGGGGTGCGCATCGACTTCACGCCCGAGGGCATCACGCGGCTCGCCGAGATCGCGTTCTCGGTCAATGAGCGCACCGAAAACATCGGCGCGCGCCGCCTGTACACGGTGATGGAAAAGCTGCTCGAGGAGGTCTCGTTCGGGGCCAGCGAAACCGGCGGCCAGGTGGTGACGATCGATGCGCCCTACGTCAACGTGCGGCTCGACAAGCTGGCCGTCAACGAAGACCTGTCGCGCTACGTGCTGTAACACCGGACCAAGGGGGAACGGCATGGCGAACAAGGCATTGGCGACGCGGCAGAAGATGCGGATCCAGGTCGAGCCCTCCCAGCAGTTCGGCAAGCCGCGCAATCCGGTGGCGGTGGCCGCCAAGCAGCGCGCGGCCGGGCCGCATGCCAAGGGCCAGGCGGCGCAGCGCCAGGCCGCCAAACGGGCGCTGGCCAAGGCCAAGCTCACGCCGGAAGAAGAGTAAGAAGAGTAGGGGCCGCCTGCGGGCGCCGCTTGGGCGCCCGCGATCAGGCCATGTCCACAGTGTCCGCAGTTTGGGCGCCGGCTGCCACCATCTTGTGCGAAGCAGCGTTACCCGGTACATTGGGTACCGTATTCCGATACTCCCCACAAGACAGAGGATTCCATGAGCTCACCCGAGCTGGTATTGCAGGTCCTGCGCGCCGAGCTGCGCGCCGCGAGCATCACCTACAAGGCCCTGGCCGAACGCATCGGCATGAGCGAATCGAGCGTCAAGCGCATGTTCGGCCAAAAGGACATGGCCTTGTCGCGGCTGGCCCAGATCTGCAAGGCGACCGGCATCGCGATGGAGGACGTGCTGCGCCAGGCGGCCGACGTCAAGCCGCATTCCGACACCCTGACCCTGACCCAGGAAAAATCGCTGATGGCCAATCCGCGCCTGCTGCTGGTGGCGATCTGCTGCCTCGGGCACTGGTCCCTCGAGCAAGTGCTCGAGACCTACAACTTGAGCGAGCCCGAATGCATCGGCTTCCTGGCGGAGCTGGACCGGCTCGGCCTGATCGAATTGAAGCCGCTGAACCGCTACAGCCTGCGGGTATCGAACGCCTTCCGCTGGCTGGCCGACGGCCCGGTGCAGCAGTACTTCCGCGAGCAGGTGGTGGCCGATTATTTCGGCGGCTGTTTCGACGGCGCCGGCGAGACCCTGATGTGCCTGCCCGCGCGGCTGTCGCTGCCGAGCGCGCAGGAGCTGGTGCAAAAGATCCAGCAGCTGGCGGGCGAGCTGGCGCGCCTGCACCAGAACGACCGCCGGCTCGACGCCGACCAGCGCGACGGCTTCACCCTGCTGCTCGGCTTCCGTTCATGGGAATTCGCGGCCTTCACCGCGCTGCGCCGGCCGGACGCGCCCTCGCACCAGATCGGCGCGCGGACGAGCTACAAGGCGTGAGGTTTACTGGTTGACCGGGGCCGGCGGCGGCTGGCCGCCGACCGCGCGCGTGGGCGGCGGCATCTGCACCGGCGGCGCCGGCGGCGGTGCTTGCGGCGCCTGCTGCTGCGGCTGCGGCGCCGCGTGCAGCGGACCGGGCGAGATCTGGCCCTGCACATTCGGCTGCGCCTGCGGCATCGGCTGCGGCGCGGGCTGCTGGATCGGCTGCTGCGGCATGGCTTGCGGTTGCGGCATTTGGCGCTGCGGCATCTGCTGCTGCGCGCCGGGCAGCGGCGGCGCCGTCGCGTCGTTCGGCTTGGCCTCGACGGCCAATTCGATCCGCTTCAGGACCCCGCCCTCGGACAGCATCACATAACGCGGATGCACTTCCTGCACGGTGACGCCGGAGACGATTTCCTTGCCGAGCTTGAGCGCCTTGGGCGGGCTGCCGTCGGCCACCAGGATCGCCACGCTGTCGCGGCCTGCGGCGACCACGCCGGTCAGCTGGTAATTGGTGGCCACCACGGCCGCGGCCTGGCCGCCGAACAGGCTGGCGGCGGCGTCCACGCTGGGTTCGGGCGCGGCCGACGGCGGCGCGGCGGCCAGCGGGCGCTGCGCAGGCTGATACAGCTGCAAGACCCAGTAGGCGACCGACGCCGACAGGACGATCAGCGCCAGCAGGGTGAAAAGTAAGGGCAAACGCTTCATCGGATTCCTTGGTTACCGCACCAGCTGATTGATTTCAATGATAGGCATCAGCACCGCGAGCACGATCAGCAGCACCACCAGGCCCATCGCGAGGATCAGCACCGGCTCCAGCAGGCCCGCGATGGTGAGGGTGCGCCGCTCCAGGTCCTGCTGCTGCGAGCTGGCCGCGCGTTCGAGCATGGCCGGCAGCTCGCCGGTGATTTCGCCGGCCCGGATCATGTGGATCAGCATCGGCGGGAAGTGCTTTTGCGCCGACAGCGCGCGCGCCAGGCTCACGCCCTCGCGCACGCTGGCGCTGGCTTCCTCGACCAGCTCCTTCATCGCCACGTTCGACAGCGTATCGCGGCTGGTGTCGAGCGCGCGCAGGATGGGCACGCCGGAACCGGTGGTGATCGCCAGCGTGCTGGCGAAGCGCGCGGTGTTCAGGCTGCGCTCGAACTTGCCGTAGATCGGCGCGGTCAGCAACCAGCCGTGCCAGCGCCGTTTGAGCGCGGGCTGGCGCAGCGCGCGGCGCCAGCCGTAGCCGGCCACGATCAGCGCGATCAGCACGTAGATGCCGTAGCTGCGCACGAAGTTCGACACGCCCAGCATCATGATGGTCAGCACCGGCAGCTTCTGCTTGGTGTTGGCGAACACCGATACGATCTGCGGCACCACGTAGGTCAGCAGGAAGATCACGATCGCGAACGCCACCACCGTGACGATCGCCGGATAGGTGAACGCGAGGCGCACCTTCTGCACCAGCGCGTTGCGCCGTTCGATGTAGTCGGCCAGGCGGGTCAGCACGCGCGCCAGCTGGCCGATCTGCTCGCCCGAGGCGACCAGTGCGCGGTAGATCTCGGCGAAGTCGCGCGGGTGGCGCGACAGCGCGTCGGAGAACGAGGCGCCGCCCATCACTTCGGAGCGGATCGAGGCCACCAGGTCGCGCACGTAAGGCCGCTCGGCCTGTTCCAGCAGCGCGGTGAAGGCCTGCTCGAGCGGCAGGCCGGCCTCCAGCAAACTGGCCAGCTGGCGCGTGAACAGCGCCAGCTCGACCTGCGACAGGCGCTCGCCGAAGCCGCGTCCTGCGGCCGCGCCGCTGGCGTCGACCTGGGCCGCGATGGCTTCCACGCTCAGCGGCGTCAAGCCCTGGGTGCGCAGGTCGGCGCGCGCCGAGCGCGCGCTGTCGGCGTTGACCACGCCCTTGCGGGTGGCGCCGCCCTGGTCGACCGCTTCGTATCGGAATGCCGGCATGGTCCTAGTCCTTGGTCACGCGCAGCAGCTCGGCCTGCGTGGTGGTGCCGTCGCGCAGCCAGCGTTCGCCGTCTTCGCGCATGGTCTTCATGCCGGTGGCCTGGGCCGCGCGGCGGATCTCGGCTTCCGACGCGCGGTTGTGGATCTGGGCGCGGATTTCCTCGGTGGTCTCGAGCAGCTCGTAGACCCCGACCCGGCCCTGGTAGCCGGTGTGGCCGCACTTGTCGCAGCCGACCGCGTACCAGTACTGGCCGTCGCTGCGCTTGCAGTGCGGGCACAGCTTGCGCACCAGGCGCTGCGCCATCACGCCCAGCAGCGAGGACGACAGCAGGAACGGTTCGATCCCCATGTCCAGCAAACGGGTGACGGCGGCCGCGGCGTCGTTGGTGTGCAGGGTCGCCAGCACCAGGTGGCCGGTGAGCGAGGCCTGCACCGCGATCTGCGCGGTCTCGAGGTCGCGGATCTCGCCGATCATGATCACGTCCGGGTCCTGGCGCAGGATCGCGCGCAGCGCCTTGGCGAAGCTCATGTCGATGCGCGCGTTGACCTGGGTCTGGCCGACGCCGGCCAGGTCGTACTCGATCGGGTCTTCGACGGTCAGGATGTTGGTGGTGGTCGCGTTCAGCCGCGTCAGCGCCGCGTACAGCGTGGTGGTCTTGCCCGAGCCGGTCGGCCCGGTGACCAGCACGATGCCGTGCGGCTGGTTGATCAGGGCGTCGAACTGCGGCAGCAGGCCGCCGCTCATGCCGAGGTGGCCGAGGTCGAGCCGGCCGGCTTCCTTGTCGAGCAAACGCAGCACCGCGCGCTCGCCGTGGCCGGTCGGCAGGGTCGAGACCCGCACGTCGACCGGCTTGCCGCCCACCCGCAGCGTAATGCGGCCGTCCTGCGGCAGGCGCTTCTCGGCGATGTCGAGCTGCGCCATGATCTTGATGCGCGAGATCAGCGAGGCGTGGATCGCCTTGCGCGGGCGGATCACGTCGCGCAGCGAGCCGTCGATCCGGAAGCGCACCACCGAGGTCTGTTCGAACGGCTCGATGTGGATGTCGGACGCGCCTTCGCGCAGCGCCTGCGTGAGCAGCGCGTTGATCATGCGGATCACCGGCGCGTCGTCGCTCGATTCGAGCAGGTCTTCGATCGCCGGCACGTCCTGCAGCAGCTTGGTCAGGTCGAGGTCGGCCTCGAATTCGTCGGCCACCTGGGAGGCGTCGCCGCCCGCGCCGGCGTAGGCGCTGGCGATCGCGGCCTCGAGGTCGGCGCGCTCCATCGACCGCAGCGCGATGCGGCCGAAGCGGCGCGACACTTCCGCGATCGCGGCCGGCGCGCTGGCGCCCGAGATCCACACTTCGACCGTGTGCTCGGCGTCGTCGCTGGCGCGCGCCAACAGCCCGAAGTCGCGGGCGAAGGCGTAGGGCAGGAGGTTGTTCATGGCGTCCTTACTTCGGGACCGGCCGGTAGCCGTTCACCGGCGGCAGGTTCTGCTGCTCCTGTGGAGTCGGCTGGTTCGGTTGATTCTGCGCCGGCGGCTGCTGGGGTGCGGGCGCCGGTTTCGGCGGCACGGTGGCCATCGCGCCGCCGGCCGGCGGCTGGCCGTTGCTCAGCGGCGGCAGCACCGGTGCGCCGAGGTCGCGCACCAGCGAGCTGCCGGTGTCGGGCTGGGAATTCAAGCCGGACGAACGCATGTAATCGTAGCGGTCGGACGCCAGGCTATTGCTCTGCTCCTTGTTGCGCACCACGATCGGACGCAGGAAGACCATCAAGTTGGTCTTGGTGCGGGTGCGGGTCCGGTATTTGAACAGGTTGCCGATCAGCGGGATGTCGGCCAGGCCGTGCACCTTTTCGGAACTATCGCCCTCGGTGTCTTCGATCAGGCCGCCCAGCACGATGATCTGGCCGTCGTCGGCGACCACATTGTTCTCGATGACGCGGATGTTGGTGGTCACCCCGGCCGGGTTGGCGAGGCTGGTCTTGTCCACGCTCGAGGTCTCGTGGTAGATCGCCATCTTGATGGTGCCGCCCTCCGAAATCTGCGGCCGCACCTTGAGCGTCAGGCCGACGTCGCGCCGGTCGATGGTCTGGAACGGATTGGTGGCCGTGCCGCTGGCCGGGGTGGTGAACTGGCCGCTGATGATCGGCACGTTCTGGCCGACCTTGATGGTCGACAGCTCGTTGTCGAGCGTGAGCATGTTCGGGGCCGACAGGATGTTGGCGTTGCCGTCCGTTTCGAGCATGTGCGCGACTGCGCCCAGGCCGAGCTGGCCGTTGACTTGCTTGAACAGGCCGATCGTCAGGCCGGGGCCGGGCGCGGCGCCGCCCGCGGCCAGCGTGGCGATGCTGTTGGGGGTACCGGCGGCGAACGACTGCGCGCCGCCCACCCGGTAGCTGCTGGTCGAGCTGCCCGAGGCGCCCAGCCACTGGACGCCGAATTCGGACGCCTTGTCCGAGTTCACTTCGACGATCAGCGACTCGATATAGACCTGCGCGCGGCGCACGTCGAGCTGGTCGATCACCGCGCGCAGGTTGCGGTAGACCCCCTCGTTGGCGGTGATGATCAGGGTGTTGGTCGAAGCGTCGGCCTGGATGAAGCCGGCGCCGGTGGCGCCGGCGCCGCCGCCCGGCTGGTTCTGCTGCCGGTCCATGGTCGAGACGCCCGGGCCGCCCTGCTGGCCCTGGGTGCCGCTGCCGGTACCGGTCTGGGTCGAGCTCTGCACCGAGCCGCCCTGGGTGCCCTGCTGCGGCGTTTGCAGCGCCGAGGCATCGGACGACACCACCGCGCGCAAGGTCTGCGCGAGCTTGGTGGCGTCGGCGTTCTTCAGGTAGACCACGTGCACATTGCCCGCCTCCGCGGTCGGCTGGTCGAGCTTCGCGATCAGCGACTTGGCCAGGCCGGCGCGCGCCGGCGACGGCGCGCGCACCACCACCGAGTTGGTGCGCGGGTCGGCCATTATCGTGACGCGGCCCGAGGCGCCGCCCGGCGCCGGCTCCATCAGGCGCGTGACCATGGTCGCGATGTCGCTGGCGATCGCGTAGCGGATCGGCACCACGTCGAGGTCGGCCGCGACCGGCGCGTCGAGCGCGGCGATGATCTTGGCCAGGCGCGTGAGGTTGTCGGCGTAATCGGTGATCACCAGGCTGTTGTTGCCGGGGTTGGCCATGATCGAATTGTTGGGCGAGATCAGCGGGCGCAGCACGGCGGTCAGGTTGGCCGCCGACTCGTAGGCCAGGTGGAAGATCTGGGTCGCGACCTGGTCGCCCTTGACCGCCGCGCCGCCGGTCCCGACCCGGGTCGGCGAGGACTGCAGCTTGGCTTCGGCTTCCGGCACCACCTTGGCGTAGCCGTCGCCGGTGACCACCGCATAGCCCTGCAGGCGCAGCGCGGAGGTCAGCAGCGCGAAGGCCTGCGACTTGGAGATCGATTTTTCCGATACCAGCGTCAGCGTGCCTTTCACGCGCGGGTCGATGATGAAGGTCATGCCGGTGTAATGACCGACCGCCTTGATCACCGACTCGATGTCGGCGCCGACGAAGTTGAGCGCGGCCTGGTCTTCCGGCGCGGCCCAGACTGGACTGCCGGCCACCGCGCAGCACAACATGACGCCGGCGGCGAGGCGGCGCAGCGCCGGGAACGAGGAGGTGCTACCTATGTGTTTTTTCATCATTTGAACTCTAACGCGATTATGTTCTTGCCGCCCACCATTCGGCGCTGGCCCAGCAAATTCAGGAGATTACCCAGCGTATCTTCATATCCATCGGCGGCCTGCGCCTGTCCCGAAAACTGCAGGCGGCCCTGGTCCAGGGCGCCCGTTCCGGACAACAGCAGCGCACCGCGCACCGTATTCAAGGTCAGCCTGGCCTGCTGGCCGTGCCAGTCCATGGCCAGTTCGTAACTGCCGAGCGGCTTGATCGGCGCCATGCGCGAGCCCATGTCCGCCATCGACAGCGTGGTGCGGCCATTCACCGCCAACATCTGGCCCTGGCGCAGCAGCTCCAGCGTGGTCCACGACAGCCGCATGGTGCCGCTCGGCGCCAGCGTGTTGAGCGGCGCCCCGAGTCCGGCCAGGCCCTCGGCCGGCAGTTTCAGTTCGGCCGGGCTGACCTGCCATTGCGACCAGCTGCCTTTCAGGTTCACCGGCTGCGACAGGGCCTGCGGATTGTCGAACTCCATGCTGACCTGGCCGAGCAGCGCCAGCGGCGACAGCCGCCATGCGAAACGCCCCGGCAGCAGCGGCGTCACCGCCCCGCCCGCGCCCGGCGCACCGCCGATGAAGGCCGAGCCGCGCCACAGCGTACCCTGCGCATCCCCGAGAGTCAAACGCCCGCCGGTCTGGTCCTCGACGACCGAGCCCAGCCAGGCGGCCGGCAGGAAGGCCAGCACGGTCAGGCCGACCGCCAGCGCGATCGCCGCCAGCCAGAGCGCGGCGCGCTTCATTGGGCGCCCGTGTTCTGGCGCAGGGTCAGCGCCGCATCGACCTGGCCGGGCGTGGCGTCGGCCGTGATGGCCGCGTCCTGCACCAGGATGCGGTGCTCGCGCCGCTCGCCGTCGAGCCAGGCCACGAGGTTGGCGAACGCGACGCCGGTCAGCTGGAGCTTGGCGTAGTCGCCGGTCATGCTCAGCTCTTTCGGCGTGATGCTGCGCGCGGCCAGGCTGGCGGTGAGCATCTCGCGCGTCATCGGCACCACCTGCGGCACCGGCTGGCGCGCCAGCTCGCCCGCTTCGAGCGCCATCGCGCGCAACTGCGCGGCCTGCTGGTTCAACTGCGGCAAGTCCTTCTGCAGCGCCGCGCGGCCGCTGAGCGCGGGGTCGATGAACAGCGCGTAGAGCAGCGCCAGCAGCAGGACCGCGCCGCCCGCGCTCAAGTATTTACGCTCCTGCTCGGTGCGCGCCAGCCAATAGACGGCGAGGCCCTGTTTGATCTGGCCGATCATGCTTGCGGCGCTCATTGGGCGGCTCCCGTGCTGCGGATTTGCCAGAGCGCCGGTCCGGTTTCGGTCAGGCTCAGGTTGCGCGCGGCAAGCGCACCCTTGAGCTGGGCGGCCAGCGCGGGATCGGCCGCTTCCGGTTGGAGTTTGACGGTCAGCGCGCGCTCGCGGTAGTCGAGCCCCGCGATCGCGGGCGGCCGCGGCAGCGCGCGCGCCGCCTCGCCGAAGGCCGCCGCGAGGTAGGTGAATTCATCCGGCCCGACCTGGCCGCCGTTGGCCTTGGCCAGCGCGATATTCTTTTTCATCTGGGCGACCGGGTCGAGGATCACGCTCTCCTTCGGATAGGCCGCCTTGAAAGTCTGCAGCATGCCCTGGCGCGCGGCGTTGGCCTCGCGCTTCATGCGCAGCCATTCGATGTTCAGGCCCGCCAGGTTGAGCAGCACCGCGGCCAAGGCGAGCCGCAGCGGCCAGCGCCAGCGCTGCCAGTCGCGCGCCTTGGCGCCGGCCGCGCCGAGCGCGGGCACCAGGTCGAGCGTGGTGGTCTTCGAGCCGGCGATCCAGTGCGCCCAATGATCGGCTTCGAGCGCGATGGCGGGACTCGCTTCGGCCGCCAGCGCCTGGTATTCGCCCAGCTGCGCGGCCGGCACGTAGAGATGCAGCGGCGAGTCGCCGGCCAGCGCGCGCACGGTGTGCAGCGCCACGCCGGGCGGGCTGTCCATCGCCAGGCCCAGGCCATGGTACAGGCCGTGACGCAGGGTGATGTCGCGCGCGCCGATCGCGGCCGACACGCTGCCCGGCTGGATCGGCAGGCACAGTTGGGCCGGCAGCGCGGCGACCGTGCGCGCGCCTTGCGCCAGCAGCGCCTTGACCAGCGGCTCGAGCCAGTTGCGCTGCACCACCGCGATGCTGCGCATGCCGTCCGGCGTCTGCGCGGGCGCGGCCACCAGCACGCATTCGGCCGGGTCGCCCAGCACCAGTTCCTCGACCAGTCCGGGCAAGGCGGCCTTGAGGCGCACGGCCGACAAGGGCGGGGTCTTGACGTTGAGCAGGGTGACGTCGGCCGCGGCCAGCAGCAGCACCACGCGGCGGCTGGCCGCGACCAGGTCGCCCATGCTGCGCAGCGCGCCTTCGCCCTGCTGCACGAGGGCGCCGCCGTCGGCCACCAGCGCGAAACGCGCGAGGGCACCTTCGCCTTCAGCGCGGGCCGGATGCCGGATGTATAAAGTAGTCAAACAGTCTCGCTTTCGTTCTCAGTTTTGCCGCACCCACAACACCGTCGCGCCGGACGGCCCACCCGGCACGACCGCCACGCGCGCAATCAGCGCTTCGGCGTCGAGCGCCGCACGGTCCAGCCGCACCCGGCTCAAGACCAGGAAATAATCGCTTCTTACGGCCGCCGCGCCGTTGACCGTAGTACGCTCGCTCCCCAGCATCGCATTAAAGTACGAGATGTCCTGGAAGGGCGCCTGCTTGCGGCGCACCACCAAGGCGTTCGCTTCCGATACCGAATAGTTCTCGATCACGGCGGCGATCACTTCCGGCGGCGCGGTGTTCACGTTCACAGAGGTACGCACCGGCAGCACTATCGCATACTCGCGCAGGCGCGCCACCATGTCCAGCGTAAAACCGGGCACCGCCAGCAGGTCGTCGAGCTGGGTCAGCGCCATCGGCTTGGCCGTACTTTGCACCACCGGCTGCGGCCCCGGCGGTGCGCCCGAGCCGCCGGCGGGGCCCTGCGTCGGCGGCGGCGTCTGGCTGCTGGCCACCGCCGCCGCGGCGCGATCGGCCAGCGCCGGATCGATCTGCAGGTTCTGCAGCAGGCGCCGGAAAATCGCCACATCGGCCGGCATCGGCGCGCCGTTGTCCGCCAGGTTGCGCAGATTGTAACGCGAGGTCGCGTCCACGATGCTGCCGGACAGGGTCGCATCGAACACTTCGCCCTGCACCCGCTCGCGTTCGATGTACTGGTCGAGCCGCGTTTCGGCCAGCGGCGTGGCCCACACCTGGTCGAGCGAGGTATATCTGGTGTTGTCCATACCGTCCTGGCGCAGCACCAGCGCGGCCCAGTCGAGCGCGCCGCGCAGGATCCACTTGGTCTGCAAATGCAGGCGCTGGTTTTCCATCGAGCGCACCTGCACCTGCTGCTGCCAGAACAGGCTGGCGACGATGGTCACCGCCAGCGTGGTCAGCAGCAGCGCGGTGATCACGGCCACCCCGCGCTGGCGGGCCAGGCGGCGCGCGCTCACAGGCCCCCCAGCAGGAAGGCCTTGCTCATGCTGGCTTCCTGGCCGCTGACCTGCAGCGCGACCTGCAAGCCGGTGGCCGCCTGCGGCAGCGCGAAGTCGCCGGGCGCGGCCTGGCGCTGGCGCCAGCCGTTGACTTCCCAGGTCTGCAGCTGCATGCCGTCCACGCCGGCCTGCAGCATCACCGGCGGCGTGGTGTCGCCGTCGCTGATGGCGGCCTGCCACAGCATGTCGAGCTGCGCCAGGTCGCGCGTGGCGTTCGATTCGCGTCGCGTCAATACGCCGTCGCTCACGCGGTAGGCCACCACTTGCAGCCGCGCCGGCTCGTTTTCGGCGAACACCGTGCGCACCAGCGTCAGGCGGTCGGTGTCGGCCAGCAGGAAGGGCCGGCCGGCGATCATGTCCATCGGCGCGACGTGTTCGCAATCGCTCTGCATCTGGGCGAACGCGAGCTGCATGCCGCGCGTGGTTTCCATCTGCTGGGACAGCGACGCGCGCGCGCGCACGATGCCGTCCAGCCCGCGCCAGCCGAGCACCGCGACGATCGCCAGGATGCTGATCGCGACCAGCAGTTCGACCAGCGTGAAACCGGCGCCGCGCCTGTTCATAGCGGCCTCATGACCAGTTGCACCAGCTTGAGGATGCGGCGCTCCGGATTGCGCTGGTCGTAGACGCTGACCTCGACCCGGCGCAGCAGCGGGTTCGGACTGGCCAGCACCTCTTCCTCGCACACCAGGTGCAGGTCGCCTTGCGGACAATCGAAACTGCGCTTGCCGACGCTGGGGAACTCGTGGCCGAGGCGGATCTGCACCAGCCGGTTTTCGGCCGACCAGGTGGCCATCATCGCGGTGCGCAGGCCGTCGCTGTTGGAGGTCAGGCTGCCGACCGCGCGCAGCGAGGCGCCCAGCGCGGTGCCGACGATGACCAGCGCCACCAGCACTTCGAGCAGGGTAAAGCCGCGTTGAGAAAGGCGCCGCATCGTCATTCCACCGCGAAGTGGCCGATGCCGTCGGCCCGGATCGCGACGCTGGCGTCGCCGCTGGCCAGGGTCAGCACGAAGGGTTTGTCGACCGGCTCGCGGCCGAAGGTGATGCGCAGCGGGTTGGCCGCGCCGGCGCCGGGCGGATCGAGCAGCAGCACGATGGGCGCGTTCTTGAACGGCCGCGGGCGCAGCAGGTCGTCCTCGATCACCGGATCCCAGCGCGTGTCGTTGCGCACGATGAAGCGGTAGCCCTGGTTGTCGGCTTCGAAGGCCACCAGCCGGTTGCGCACGATCGCCTCGTCACGCGCGAGCTGGAGCAGCAGCGCCAGGCGCTGGGCCTCGTTCTGCAAGTTCTGGCGCGGGCTGGGGATCGCGTTCAGCGACACCAGCCCGAGCGTGATCCCGATGATGACCATCACGACCATCAACTCCACCAGCGTGAAGCCGCGTGCTGCTGCGCGGACGGGTCGGCTTGCCGGCATCGCGTCCCTAGTTTTCCCAGGAGCCGATGTCGGCGTCTTCGCCGGCCCCGCCGGGCTGGCCATCGGCACCCAGCGAGAACAGGTCGACTTCGCCGTGGATGCCGGGCGACAGGTATTGATAGGCATTACCCCATGGATCCTTGGGCAGTTTTTCGACATAGCCGCCGGCCTTCCAGCCGTTGGCGGCCGGGCCGCTGGTGGGTTTGACGGTCAGCGCCTCCAAGCCCTGCTCGGTGGTCGGGTAGCGCTGGTTGTCGAGCTTGTACAGCCTGAGCGCCTGCATCAGGGTCGAGATGTCGACCTTGGCGGCGACCACGCGCGATTCGCCGGTGCGGCCCAGCAACTTGGGCACGACCAGCGCGCCGAGGATGCCGATGATAACCACGACCACCATGATTTCCACGAGCGTAAAGCCGCGTGCGAAACGTTGGCGGAGCGGGCGGTGAGAGGCAGTAGGCATAGGAGTCAGGAAAGTGTTGGTGGACGATAAGCCCCAGAGTATAAGGCCGAATGGCCCGGCGCGGCCACACCGGGCGGGTTAGTAATTGTAAGCCCGCGGGCCGGGAGGCTCAGACGGCCGGCCCGCACAGCGGGCAGGCCGGATTGCGCGCCAGCGTAATGCTGGTCCACTCCATGGCGCGGCCGTCGAGCAGCAGCAGGCGGCCGGCCAGCGATTCGCCGATGCCGATCACCAGCTTGAGCGCCTCGGCCGCCTGCATCGCGCCGATCACGCCCACCAGCGGGGCGAACACGCCCATGGTGCTGCAGGCCGCGTCCTCGAACTTGCCGTCCTGCGGAAACAGGCAGGAATAGCACGGCGCATCGGCGCGGCGGCTGTCGAACACGCTGATCTGGCCGTCGAAGCGGATCACCGCGCCCGACACCAGCGGCACCTTGTGCGCCACGCAGGCGCGGTTGACCGCGTGGCGGGTGGCGAAATTGTCGCTGCAATCGAGCACCACGGTCGCGGCGCGCACCAGCTGCGCCAGGCGGGCGTCGCCGGCGCGTTCGCGCAGCGCCACGACCTCGATCTCGGGATTGATCTGCAGCAGCGCCTCGCGGCCGGACTCGGCCTTCGGCTGGCCGATACGCGCGGTGGTGTGCAGGATCTGGCGCTGCAGATTGGTCAGGTCGACCGCGTCGTCGTCGACCAGCACGATGCGGCCGACGCCGGCCGAGGCCAGGTACAGCGCGGCCGGCGAGCCGAGGCCGCCGGCGCCGATCACCAGCGCGCTGGCCGCCAGCAGTTTTTGCTGGCCTTCGATGCCGATCTCGTCGAGCAGGATGTGGCGCGAGTAGCGCAGCAGTTGCTGGTCGTTCATCGCGCGCGGGCTGGCCAACTCATTTCTTCTTGGCGCCGTTGCTCAGTTCGGGCGGGGCGGCCGGCAGCGCCGGGGCTTTCGGCGCCACCGCGGCCGGCAGCGGATCGGGCAGCTCGCCCTTCGGCTCGGCCTTGGCCAGTTGCACCGGCAAACCCTTGAACTGGTTCAGCGCCTGCGCCAGCTGGAAGTCGTCCTTGCCGCCGAATTCGAGCGGCTTGCGGTTCTTCAGGGCGGCGGACAGGCGCTGGTCTTCCTCGACCTCGTCGCGGCGGTTCTTGACGACGGCGGCCGGGTCGGTGATGTTGCTCAGGTGTTTCTCGAGGTCGGCCTCGCGCACCTGCAGGCCGTTCAAGCCGTCGCCCTCGGCGCTCTCATCGACCAGCAGATCGGGCACGATGCCCTTGGCCTGGATCGAGCGCCCTTCCGGCGTGTAGTAGCGCGCGGTGGTCAGCTTGACCGCGGTGTCGGGCGTGAGCTGGCGCAGGGTCTGCACCGAGCCCTTGCCGAAGGTCTGGCTGCCCATGATGATGGCGCGCTTGTAATCCTGCAGCGCGCCGGCCACGATCTCGGAGGCCGAGGCCGAGCCGGTGTTGACCAGCACGATCATCGGCACCGTCTTCAGCGCGGCCGGCAACTTGGCCAACGGATCGCCGCCCGAGCGGCCCGCGTAAAACTCGCGCCGGCCGTAGAAGGTCTGGTTGGAATCGGCCAACTGGCCGATGGTCGAGACGATCGGCTTGTCCTTCGGCAAGAAGGCGGCCGAGACCCCGATCGCGCCCGGCAGCAGGCCGCCCGGGTCGTTGCGCAGGTCCAGCACCAGGCCCTTGATGTTGGGGTCCTGTGCATACAGCGCGCCGACCTTCCGGGCCATGTCCTCGACCGTCTGTTCCTGGAACTGGCTGATGCGCACCCAGGCATAGCCGGGCTCGACGAGCTTGGCCTTCACGCTCTGGACCCGGATTTCCTCGCGCACCAGCGCGAACACCAGCGGCTTGTCCTCGCCCTTGCGCGCGATGGTCAGCACCGCCTTGCTGTGCGGCTCGCCGCGCATCTTCTTGATCGCCTCGTCCAGCGTCAGGCCCTTGATCGGGGTGTCGTCGATGCGGGTGATCAGGTCGCCGGCCTTGATGCCGGCGCGGTAGGCCGGGGTGTCCTCGATCGGCGAGACGATCTTGACGTAGCCGTCTTCCATCGCGACTTCGATGCCGAGGCCGACGAAGCGGCCCTGCATGCTCTCGCGCATTTCGCGGAAGGCTTTCTTGTCGAGATAGCTCGAATGCGGGTCGAGCGAGGCGACCATGCCGTTGATCGCTTCGGACAGCAATTTCTTGTCCTCCACCGGCTCGACGTAATCGCTCTTGATCAGGCCGTAAACATCGGCCAGCTGGCGCAGCTCGTCGAGCGGCAGCGGCGCGCCGCCGGCCTTTTGCGCGAGCGCGGAAAATTGCAGGGAGACCGCAACCCCGGCCACCACGCCCAGCCCGACCAGGCCGAGGTTCTTGAATTTCATGCCCATGACTTACCTTAAAATTTGATCCAGCTGGCCGGGTCGAACGCCGCCCCCAGATGCCTGAGCTCAAAGTATAGCCCCGATTCTTCGTTACCGCCGGTATTGCCCGCGCTGGCGATCGGATCGCCGCCCTTGACGGCGTCGCCGACGCGCTTGAGCAGGGTCTGGTTATTGCCGTAGATCGACAAGTATTGACTGCCGTGATCGACGATGATCAGGTTGCCGAAGCCGCGCATCCAGCTGGCGAACACCACCCGGCCGGCCGCCACCGCATGCACGTCGCTGCCTTCGGGCGCCTTGATGAACATGCCCTTCCAGCTCGGGCCGTCGCCGCGCTTGGCGCCGAAGCGGGCGCCGACCTTGCCGTTCACGGGCGGGCGCAGCTGGCCGCGCAGGCTGGCGAAGGCGCCCTCGGGCGCGGCCGGCGCGAGCGCGATGTCGGCCGCCTTGGCCTGGTTGGGGTCGGGCTGTTGCGCCGCCGTGGGCGGCTCGTCGGCGTCGATCGGATCGGGCTTGAACGGCGGCGCCGGCTTGGCGCCGGGCTTGGCCGCTTCGCGCGCCAGCCGTTCGCGCTCGGCCAGCGCTTTGGCGCGCGCCAGTTTCGCCTCGGCGTCGGCCCTGGCCTTGGCGGCGGCCAGGGCGTCGAGGCGGCGCTTTTCGGCGGCGGCCGCTTCGGCCTGCTCCTTGATCAGCTTGGACAGCTTGTCGACCAGGCCGGCCATGCGCTGCTCGTCGCGCTCGAGCTTGCCGACTTCCTTGCGCTGGGCCACCAGCTTGTTCGACAGCGAGCCCAGCACCGCGGCGCGGCGCGCCTTTTCCTTCTCGAGCACGGTCTTCTGGTCGCGCTGTTCCTGGGCGATTTCTTCCAGTTCGTCCTTGGCGTTGCGGGCTTCCTGCTGGTTGGCCTCGACCGCCGCCAGGTTGGTGCGCAGCGCGGTCAGCAGCCTGGCCTGGGCCTGCGAGACATAGGCCATCAGCTGCAGGTCGCGGTTGATGCGGTTCGGATTGTCGCCCGACAGCAGCAGCTTGATGCGGTCTTCATTGCCGGCCACATATTGCTCGCGCAGCAGGCGGGCCAACTGCTGCTTCTGGGCCTCGATGGTGGTCGTCAGTTTTTGCTGGGCCGCGGCCAGCTCGCCCAGCTTGGCGTTGGTCTGGGTCTGTTCGCCGCCCAGGTCGCGCAGCGCGCGGTTGGCGTCGGAGATCGCTTCTTCCGATTCGGCCAGCGCATCGGCGACATTGTCTTTTTCGCTCTCGGTGCGGCCGATGTCGCGCTTCAGGATCGACAGCTTTTGCTGGATGCCGGCGCGGGTCGCCTCGGCCGCCGCCTTCTGCTTGCTGCGCTCGGTCGGCCCGGCGGCGGACGCGGCGGGCGCGGCCAGGCCGAGGCCGAGGGCCAGGCACAGCCAGGCGGCGCCGGATAACTTCGTCAGGGCTCGCTGCAAAACTTACTTGGCCTTCCCTTGGCTGGCGACCGCGGCGACGGCGGCGGCGATCGCCTCCTGGTTGCCCAGGTAGTAGTGGCGGATCGGCTTGAGATCGGCGTCGAGCTCGTAGACCAGCGGCTGGCCGTTGGGGATGTTAAGGCCGACGATGTCTTCGTCGCTGATCCCGTCGAGCATCTTGATCAGGGCGCGCAGGCTGTTGCCATGGGCCGAGATCAGGATCTTCTTGCCGGCGCGGATGGCGGGCGCAATCTGCTCGTCCCAGGCCGGCATCACGCGCGCCACGGTGTCCTTCAGGCATTCGGTCAGCGGGATCGCCGCCTTCGGCAGGCCGGCGTAGCGCGGGTCGTCGAACGAGGTGCGCGGATCGTCCTCGGTCAGCGGCGGCGGCTGCACGTCGTAGCTGCGGCGCCAGACCAGCACCTGGGCGTCGCCATACTTGGCGGCGGTCTCGGCCTTGTCGAGGCCTTGCAGCGCGCCGTAGTGGCGCTCGTTGAGGCGCCAGTCGTTCTGCACGGGCAGCCACATCATGTCCATCTCGTCCATCGTCAGCCAGAGCGTGCGGATCGCGCGCTTGAGCACCGAGGTGTAGGCCAGGTCGAAGCTGAAGCCGGCGTCCTTGAGCACCACGCCGGCGCTGCGCGCTTCGGCCACGCCCTTGGCCGTCAGGTCGACGTCGGTCCAGCCGGTGAAGCGGTTTTCGAGGTTCCAGGTCGATTCGCCATGGCGCATGAAGACGATTTTATACATAGGCTTTTTCAACTATTTTCAAAAAAAGAGGGTGAAATTATTCCGATCCAGCTTCTATTTTATAATGCGCGGATTGACTTAAACCATTAGGACACCGTGAAATTCATTCTCGATCACATTTTCATCGTCGCCATCGTCGTGCTGTCGGGCGGCGCCTTGCTCTGGCCGGCACTGCAGCCGCGCGGCAAACGCGCCTCGCCGCTGCAAGCGACGCAGCTGATCAACCGGGGCAAGACTACCATCCTCGATGTGCGCGATACGGCAGAATTTGCAAACGGGCATTTGCGCGACGCGAAAAACATTCCGCTGGCAGACTTGGCGGGACGGATCGGCGAGCTCGATAAGTCGAAAACCCGGACCATCGTGGTCGTGTGCCAGAGCGGCGCGCGGGCCGACAAGGCGGTGCGCCAGCTGGCCGCGGCCGGTTTCGACGATGTGGTCAGCCTCGACGGCGGCCTGGCGGCGTGGCAGGCGGCAGGCCTGCCGATCGCCAAGTAAGCGACAGGAAGGAGCAGCGATGACCAGCCATGTTGTGATGTACACCACCGCGGTATGCCCGTATTGCGTGCGCGCCGAGCGCCTGCTCGAAGCCAAGGGCGTGACCGAGATCGAAAAAATCCGCGTCGACCTCGACCCCGAGCAGCGTATGCTGATGATGCAAAAGACCGGCCGCCGCACGGTGCCCCAGATTTACGTTGGCGACACCCACGTCGGCGGCTTCGACGATTTGTATGCGCTCGATCAGGTGGGACGCCTCGATCCCTTGTTAAATGGCGCTTAAGCCCAAACTGTGGCGGGTCCGACAAAACTAGGGACATGTAATTGGTTTTGATACAATTGCCGTCGCGTTTGATTTCAAGCACAGATGGAACGGCGTCCGCGCCGTTCTTTTTATTTCTCAACGAAAGCGTTCCATGTCTGACGAAACCTTGCAACCAGTCTTCCAAATCCAACGCGTCTACCTGAAGGACATGTCGCTGGAACAACCGAATTCCCCGGCCATCTTCCTCGAGCAGGAAGCGCCGACCATCGAAGTGTCGCTCGACGTGGGCGCCGAGGCGATCGCCGACGGCATCTACGAGTCGACCGTGACGATCACGGTGACCGCCAAGGTCAAGGACAAGGTCGCGTTCCTGGTCGAAGGCAAGCAAGCCGGCATCTTCGAGGCGCGCAACATCCCCGCCGACCAGATGGATCCGCTGCTGGGCATCGGTTGCCCGAACATCGTCTACCCTTACCTGCGCGGCAATATCGCCGACGTGATCACGCGCGCCGGCTTCCCGCCCGTGCACCTGGCCGAGATCAACTTCGAAGTGTTCTACCAGCAGCGCCGCCAGGCCCTGGCTGAAGCCGCAGCGGCCGCACCGGCCGGTACGGTCAACTAAAGCAAGACCGCGGGATGGGCAGCCGCCCGTCCCGCCCTTCATCCAAGGCGAAGGCCAGGCCATGAATTTTCCCCGTTTGATCGCAGGCGCTGTGCTGTTGCTGGCATCGGCCGCCGGCCAGGCTTTCGATTTCAAGTCGGTGGGAGCCGCCCCCGCCATCCTGTACGACGCGCCCTCGCTGAAAGGCGGCAAGCTGTTCGTCGCGCCGACCGGCATGCCGGTCGAGGTCGTGCTGAGCTACGGCGAATGGGTCAAGGTGCGCGACGTGAACGGCGACATGGCGTGGACCGAAGCGAAGTCGCTGAGCGCCAAGCGCAACGTGGTGGTGCGCGCGCCCAACGCCAAGGTGCGCGCCACGGCCGACGAGGCCGCCCCGGTGGTGATGACGGCCGACAAGGGCGTGCTGCTCGAGCTGGTCGATCCGCAAGCCGGCAGCTGGGCCAAGGTGCGCCACAAGGACGGCATCACCGGCTTCGTCAAGGCCGCCGACATCTGGGGTATCTGATCCCGCCACCCCCTGGGGTTCCATGCACGATTCCACACTCTCCCGCAGCAAGATCACGGTGCTCGGCGCCGGCGCCTGGGGCACCGCCGTGGCGATGGCGCTGTCCGCGCGCCACGACGTGCTGATCTGGGGCCGCAATGCCGCCGCCATGCAGGCGATGGACCGGGCGCGCGAAAACGCGGCCTACCTGCCCGGCTTCGCACTGCCGGCCACGCTCGCGGTCTCTGCGGATTTCGAGGCGGCGCTGTCGCACGTGATCGACGCCGCGCCGGGCGCCGCGCCGCTGCTGATCGCGGCCTGTCCGGTGGCCGGGCTGCGGCCGCTGCTCGAACAACTCAAGCCGTACGCGATTCCGAACATTGTCTGGCTGTGCAAGGGTTTCGAAGGCGGCAGCGGCCTGCTGCCGCATCAGGTGGTGCGCGAGGTGCTGGGCGAGAACGTGGCGGGCGCGGCGCTGTCGGGGCCGTCGTTCGCACAGGAAGTGGCGCGCGGCCTGCCGTGCGCGCTGACCGTGGCCTCCGATTCGGCGGCGCTGCGCGAGCGCGTGGTGGGCATCGTGCACGGCGGCAGCATCCGCGTATATTCCTGCGACGACATGGTCGGCGTGGAAGTCGGCGGCGCGGTCAAGAACGTACTGGCGATCGCGACCGGCGCGGCGGACGGCATGGGCCTCGGGCTGAATGCGCGCGCCGCGCTGATCACGCGCGGGCTGGCCGAGATCACCCGGCTCGGCATGGCTTTGGGCGGCAGCGCCGGCACCTTCATGGGGCTGACCGGGATGGGCGATCTGATCCTGACCTGCACCGGCGACCTGTCGCGCAACCGCCGCGTCGGGCTCGGGCTGGCGCAGGGCAAGGCGCTGGACACCATCGTGGCCGAACTCGGCCATGTGGCCGAAGGCGTACCCTGCGCCAAGGCCGTGCGCGCCCTGGCGCAGCGCTTGGGCGTGGACATGCCGATCACCAACGCGGTGGCCGGCGTGCTGTTCGACGGCGACGCGCCGCAAGCGATGCTGGCCCAGCTGCTGGCGCGCGATCCGCGCGGCGAAGTGGCTTGACGCCGGTCGTTCCCGCGAAGGCGGGAACCCATAGCGCAGCATTGAAGCCGCGTCAGCATGGGTTCCCGCTTTCGCGGGAACGACGGCGGTTGCGCGAGGACGGTGGTTACGCGAGCACGACGGTGGTTACGCGGAAACGACGGCGGCTACGCGGGAACGACGGCGGTTACGCGAGGGCGACGTCAGGCGGGGGCGCCGCGCGGCTCGTTGCTGCGTTCGCCGTGGCGCGCCGGCACCAGCAGGATCGTCAGCAGGCCCACCGCATCATGGTTGGCGCGGATCGCATGCGGCTCGCCGCCGGCCAGGTAGAGCATCTCGCCCGGATGCAAGATCGTGGTCCGTCCATGCGCCACGAACGCGATTTCGCCCGACAGGCAGAGCAGCGTGAGCTCGCCCTCGACCTTGTGCTCGGGCATCACGCGATCCTTGGGCAGCACCAGCCGGATCAATTCCATGTGCGCCGTCTTGGCCAGCGCCACCGACGTGAAATGGGCGATGTCGTCGTCGTTCCGCTGCAGTGCTATCCGCTCGCCCGATGCCGCATGTAACAAGGCCATGTCGCCCTCCCCGGTTTAGTCTTCCTCGAACGTTTCCTGCACGCCGCGCAGCCAGCCGACCAGCGCGAACGCGTCCTTGAGTCCGCCGGCAAGCTGGGGCACCAGCTGGTCCGGTGCGTTCAGCTTGAGCTTGACCTCGGTCCACACGAAATAACTCTTGAGCTTCAGGTATTCGATGTGCGGATGTTCGGGGTCGAAGCCCTTTGGCGGGCGCTGCAATTTGTACTCCGGCTGGATCTCGCCGAAGGTCGCGCGCAGTGGCTTATTCTTCAGCACTTTGGCAAATCCTGTCGCATCGTTGACGATGTGCTCGCGGATCGCCTTCAGGCGCGCCGGCGGCGGCAGGTATTCGCCGGCGCCGAACAGCAGCGTGCCGTCGCCTTCGATGTGGAAGTAATAGGTCGGCCCGCCGGCCGCGCTCGGGCGCCGCTTGTCGTTGGGCGTGATGCCGGCCGAGAAGCGCGTCTTGTACGGGCTCTTGTCGTTCGAAAAGCGGATGTCGCGGTTGATGCGGAACATCGCCTTCTTCGGATTGCAGGCGACCACTTGCTTGTCGAATTTGCCGAGCTCGGCGATGAGTTCGGTGACCACCGCCAGGAACTCTTCGCGCAAGATGTCGTAGCGCGGTTTATTCATGATGAACCAGGGACGGTTGTTGTTGCTGCCAAGTTCGGTGAGAAATTGCGTGAGGTCGCGCAAGTGCATGGAGGGCGTCCGAAAAAAGTGGGAGGAATTACTCGGCGTCGGCGCTGCGCGGCCGGCGGCCCACCGTGACATCGAGCGTGGCCGTGCGGTTCTTGCGCATCACGGTCATTTTAGCCTTTCCACCGGGAACAAGTTGGGCGATCAGGTTCAGGGTCTCGTTGGTGTTGGCGGCCCGCTTGCCGTCGACCGTGAGCAGGATGTCGCCGGGCCGCAGGCCGGCGCGGTCGGCCGGCCCGTTGCGCACCACGCCGGCGACGATGGTGCCGCTTTGCTGGCCCAGGCCGAAGCTGTCGGCCAGCTCGGGCGTGATGTCCTGGGTCTCGATGCCGATCCAGCCGCGCACCACGTGGCCGGTCTTGATGATCGCCTCCATCACCGACTTGGCGGTGCTGACCGGGATCGCGAAACCGATGCCGACCGAGCCGCCGGTTTGCGAATAGATCGCCGCATTGATGCCGAGCAGGTTGCCGCTGGTGTCGATCAGCGCGCCGCCCGAATTGCCGAAGTTGATCGCCGCATCGGTCTGGATGAAATTCTCGAAACGGTTGATGTGCAGGTTGTTGCGGCCGACCGCCGAGATGATCCCCATGGTCACGGTCTGGCCCACGCCGAACGGGTTGCCGATGGCCAGCACCACGTCGCCCACGCGCGCCTCGTCGGCGTGGCCGAGCACGATCACCGGCAGGTTCCTGGCCTCGATACGGATCACCGCGAGGTCGGTCTCGGGGTCGGTGCCGACCACGGTGGCCGGCGCCTTGCGGCCGTCGGCCAGCCCGACCTCGATCTCGTCGGCCGCTTCGACCACGTGGTTATTGGTCAGGATGTAGCCGTCGGTGCTGACGATCACGCCCGAACCGAGGCTGGCCTGCTGCTCGTCGTCCGGGATGCGGTCGCCGAAGAACTTGCGGAAGAAGGGATCGCGCAGCAGCGGATGATTCTGGCGCAGCGCCTTGCTGGTGAGGATGTTGACCACCGCCGGCATCGCGCGGCCGGCGGCCTCGCGGTAGCTGCCGATGGCCGGGGTCGGCGCCGCCTGCAGCACCGGCACCGCGTTGGCCACGGTGTCGACCCGCATGCGGCCCGCGCCGGCGCGCTCCAGCCAGTCGGGGCGCAGGGCGGCGATCACGAAATACAGGCCGAGGGCGATCGTGACCGTCTGCGCAAACAACAACCAGAAACGTCGCATGGGCTTCCTCGGTGGCCGCGGTCCTGTCCCTGTCCTGCGCTATTTGCGCAGGGCGTCGCGGATTTCGCGCAGCAGGACGATGTCCTCGGGCGTCGCCGCGGGCGGCGCCGCGGCATTGCGGTGCAGCTTGTTCATGATGCGCACCATCTGGAAAATGATGAAGGCCAGGATGATGAAGTTGAGCAGGATGGTCAGGAAGTTACCGTAGGCGAGCACCGCGCCCGCCTTCTTGGCCTCGGCCAGCGGCAGCGCCGTGCTCTGGTGGTTGAGGGGCAGATAGTAGTTGGCGAAATCGAGGCCGCCGAACAGCTTGCCGATCGGCGGCATGATCACGTCCTGCACCAGCGAGTCGACAATCTTGCCGAAGGCGCCGCCGATGATCACGCCGACGGCGAGGTCGACCACGTTGCCTTTCAGCGCAAACTGCTTGAACTCCTCCATCATCGCCATGCCTGCTCTCCTTATGAATTGTGCATGCTTCATCATACCCCGAAAGGTCCTGGAAACTGCGCCGCGCAGGCGGTTCGGGAGAGGTCGAGGGGATCGCGTTTTTTGCGCGAAAATGCAGGATTTATGGCGACAATCGGCACAAAGCTGCCCAAAAAATGGGCCGAGATGCGGCATGTGCAACATTTTTTCTTTAATTCGCCGGACGCTTCCCTTATAATTTAAGGTTGCTAGAAGCGGGGTAGGTCTTCGAGATTTCGTAATTTGACTGATTGGGGTTGGGATGAGTAACGAAAAGCAGGTCGATCCAAGCCGACGTGGCATGCTCGTAGCTACATGCGCGGCGGGCGGTGTTGTCGGTTTAGCCACGGCAGGAGCCTTGGTCAGTACTTTCCAGCCGTCCGAGCGGGCAAAAGCCGCGGGCGCGCCGGTTGAAGTGGATATTTCGGATGTCGCACCCGGCACCATGAAAGTGGTCGAGTGGCGCGGCAAGCCGGTGTGGATCCTGCGTCGCACGCCGGACATGCTGGCCAGCCTGCCCAAGAACGACGACAAGGTCGCCGACCCGCATTCGGACAAGGTGTACCAGCTGCCGATGCCCGAATACTGCAAGAACGAAACCCGTTCGCGCGCCGAGCACAAGGAGGTGCTGGTGGTGGTCGGGATCTGCTCGCACCTCGGCTGCTCGCCCTCCTCGCGCTTCGCGCCCGGCGCCCAGCCCAACCTGCCGGACGACTGGACCGGCGGCTTCCTCTGCCCCTGCCATGGTTCGACTTTCGACCTGGCCGCCCGCGTCTACAAGAACAAGCCGGCACCGTCCAACCTCGATGTGCCCCCGTATATGTACCTGTCCGATACCCGGATCGTGATCGGTAAAGACGAGAAAGGCGACGCATAATGGCCGCATTCAAAGAAACCAAGCTGCCCGCCGATGCACCGGCCGCCGACAAGGCGCTGGGCTGGATCGACGACCGCTTCCCGCTGTCGAAGCTGTGGAACGACCAGTGGGGCAAGTACTACGCGCCGAAGAACTTCAACTTCTGGTACATCTTCGGCTCGCTGGCGATGCTGGTGCTGGTGCTGCAGATCGTCACCGGCATCTTCCTGACCATGCACTACAAGCCGGACGCCGGCATGGCCTTCGGTTCGGTCGAATACATCATGCGCGAAGTGCCGTGGGGCTGGCTGGTGCGCTATATGCACTCGACCGGCGCCTCGGCCTTCTTCATCATCGTCTACCTGCACATGACGCGCGGGCTGCTGTACGGTTCCTACCGCAAGCCGCGCGAGCTGATCTGGCTGTTCGGCTTCGCGATCTTCCTGTGCCTGATGGCGGAAGCCTTCTTCGGCTACCTGCTGCCGTGGGGCCAGATGTCGTACTGGGGCGCGCAAGTGATCGTCAACCTGTTCGGCGCGATTCCTTTCGTCGGCGATACCTTGTCGCTGTGGATCCGCGGCGACTACGTGGTGTCCGACGCGACCCTGAACCGCTTCTTCGCCTTCCACGTGATCGCGATCCCGCTGGTGCTGCTGGGCCTGGTTGCGGCGCACCTGATCGCGCTGCACGAGGTCGGCTCGTCGAACCCGGACGGCATCGAAGTCAAGGACAACCTGGGCCCGGACGGCCATCCGGTCGATTCGATTCCTTCGCATCCTTACTACACGGTGCACGACCTGTTCGGCGTGTCGGTGTTCCTGGTGATCTTCAGCGCGGTGGTGTTCTTCGCGCCGGAAATGGGCGGCTACTTCCTGGAGTACAACAACTTCATCCCGGCCGATTCGCTCAAGACCCCGTCGCACATCGCGCCGACCTGGTACTTCACGCCGTTCTACTCGGTGCTGCGCGCCACCACCGCCGACTTCATGTACGTGCTGATGGCCGCGGTCGCCGGCTACGTCGTGTTCATCTGGCTCAAGTCGCGCCTGGCGTTCAAGACCAAGGCGATCATCGCGGTCGTGGCGCTGCTGATGATCGTCGGCATGCAGATCCTCGAGGCGAAGTTCTGGGGCGTGGTGCTGTTCGGTTCGTCGGTGATGATCCTGGCCGGCCTGCCGTGGCTGGACCACTCGCCGGTCAAGTCGATCCGCTACCGTCCGGACTGGCACAAATATGTGTACCTGGTGTTCGGCCTGTCGTTCGTCACGCTCGGTTACCTCGGTACCCAGCTGCCGACGCCGGCTTTCACGATGGTCTCGCAGTTGTGCACGCTGCTGTACTTTAGCTTCTTCCTGCTGATGCCATGGTGGAGCACGATGGGCAGCTTCAAGCCGGTGCCCAATCGTGTGACGTTCCATCCGCACTGATCGCCGACATCACACGAGAGCAAAAGGACATCACATGAATTTTCCGAAAAAACTGATCGCCGTCCTGGCCTTGCTGCCCGGCCTGGCATTCGCGAATGAAGGCGGGTTCGCGCTCGACAAGGCGCCCGAGCGCGCCAGCCTGAGCTCGCTGCAAAACGGCGCCAAGCTGTTCGTCAACTATTGCCTGAACTGCCACCAGGCGGCATCGATGCGCTACAACCGCCTGAAGGACCTGGGCCTGTCGGAAGACGAGATCAGGAACAACCTCTTGTTCTCGGGCGAAAAAGTGGGCGACATGATGACCACCGCGCTGCGGGCGGCCGACGCCAAGGCCTGGTTCGGCGCGGTGCCGCCGGACCTGTCGGTGATCGCGCGCGCCAAGGCATCGAGCGCCGGCAGCGGCGGCGACTACCTGTACACCTACCTGCGTTCCTTCTACAAGGACGACACCCGTCCGACCGGCTGGAATAATATGGTGGTGCCGAACGTCGCCATGCCGCACGTGATGTGGCAGCTGCAAGGCATCCGCACAGTCAAGATGGTGGAAGAGGAAGATCCTCACGATCACAGCAAGAAGGTGCACAGCTTCGCCGGCTACGAGCAGGTCACGCCGGGCACCATGACGGCGGCCGAGTTCGACACCGCGACCGCCGACCTGGTCGGCTACCTGGAGTGGATGGCCGAACCGACCCAGGGCACGCGCAAGCGCCTGGGGGTCTGGGTGCTGCTGTTCCTGGCCGGCTTCGCGATGCTGACATGGCGCCTGAATGCGTCGTACTGGAAAGAAGTCAAGTAAGTATTCATCGCCCGCAGTGCTTGCGGGCGATCATTTCGGGGTGAGCCGCTCGTCGTTTCACCCCCTTTGTTTCTAAGGAACTATAAAAATGATGGTTCTCTACTCCGGCACCACGTGCCCATTCTCCCAACGCTGCCGCCTGGTCCTGTTCGAAAAGGGCATGGACTTCGAGGTGCGCGACGTCGATCTGTTCAACAAGCCGGAAGACATCTCGACCATGAATCCGTATGGCCAGGTGCCGATCCTGGTCGAGCGCGAACTGATCCTGTACGAGTCGAACATCATCAACGAGTACATCGACGAGCGCTTCCCGCACCCGCAGCTGATGCCGGCCGATCCGCTGATGCGTGCGCGCGCGCGCCTGATGCTGTTCAACTTCGAGAAGGAACTGTTCGTCCACGTGCACGTGCTCGAGAGCGAGCGCGCCAAGGCCAACGACAAGAGCCACGACAAGGCGCGCGCCGAAATCCGCGATCGCCTGACCACGCTCGCGCCGCTGTTCCTGAAGAACAAGTACATGCTCGGCGACGAATTCTCGATGCTCGACGTGGCGGTCGCGCCGCTGCTGTGGCGCCTCGACCACTACGGCATCGAACTGTCGAAGACCGCGGCGCCGCTGATGAAATACGCCGAACGCATCTTCTCGCGCCCGGCCTATATCGAAGCGCTGACGCCGTCCGAGAAGGTGATGCGCCGTTAAGCGCAGCCCGGTACCCGCCGGTTTATCCGACGCCGTTTGGCGATTCGAAGTAAACTGGCGTGTAACCACGTATTACTTTTAACCCGAAACATGCCTGATATCTCAACCAAGCCCTACATGCTGCGCGCCATCTACGAGTGGTGCACCGATAGCGGCTTCACACCCTACCTCGCGGTCAAGGTCGACGCCGCCACCACGGTGCCGATGGAGTATGTGAAGAAGGGCGAAATCGTGCTCAACATCAGCTTCGGCGCCACCTCGGGGCTGAAGATGGACAACGACGCGATCCATTTCAACGCGCGCTTCAGTGGCGTGTCGCGCGAGATCTACGTACCGGTGCAGAATGTGCTGGCAATTTATGCCAATGAGAACGGCCAGGGCATGGCATTCGAAGTGACCAGTACCGCGGCCGAGAACGGCTCCGCGCCGGCCGCCGCGGATGGCGCGCCGGGCAACGTGCCGGCGCTGTCGTCGGTGCCGAGCGCCCCTGCGGAAGCCCCGACCGCCGCCGTGTCGCATATTCCCGACGACAACAATGACCCACCCAAAAAAGGCGGCCGGCCGACGTTGACGCGAATTAAATAGCGGTATAATTCGGCCCGTACCAGTTACGCCGACTTAGCTCATTTGGTAGAGCAGTTGATTTGTAATCATCAGGTGGCCAGTTCGAAACCGGCAGTCGGCACCAGAATAATCAAGCACTTAGCCCAGCCGTACAGGTTGGGCTTTTTGCTTTCCGGACACCGCTATGCGGCAGAAAATCCTTTCAAGGGCAATTGATGGGGTTTTGTTCAAGCAACCGAATTACTTTAATAGAAATATTAACTATTTATTAAGCAAAAAATATCGCGATGATGTCGATTTTTGAGATGGCCGGACGTCGTAGTCTGTAGTTGTTGCAGTACAGGCCGAATTGAATCCATCAACTCGAAAGGAAACGCCATGAATAAAACGATCATCGTGAACTTGCCGGTCACGGACCTCGACAAGTCGAAGACCTTTTTCAGCGCACTGGGCTACACGTTCAACCCTATGTTCTCGAATGAAGACGCCGCCCTCATGATCATTGCCGAAGATAGCATCTATGCCATGTTAATGACGAAAACGTTCTTCAGATCATTCACCCCCAAGCAGATCACCAACGCGCACGAAGTGATCGAAATGTGGACTTGTCTGTCTTGCGAGAGCCGCGAGGAAGTTGACGGCCTGATGGTCAAGGCCCTAGCCGCCGGCGGCAAGGCGACCGGCGCCGCGGAAGACCACGGCTTCATGTACGGGCATGGATTCGAGGATCTGGACGGCCATACCTGGCAATTGAATTACATGAGCAGCCAGCCCGGTTGATCGAGGCGTCGCAATTCAGATTGCAACGCCATTTGGTTCGATCTTATGCCACCTTCCCCTGCAGGAGAACCTATGCGTCCCCTTCGGTATTCCATCAACGTCACATTGGACGGGTGCTGCGATCATCGTGTGATGATCCCCGACGAAGAATTGCACCGCCACGCGGCCGAGAACTTGGCGCAGGCCGATGCACTGATCTTTGGACGGGTGACTTACGAGATGATGGAGGCAGGCTGGCGGCTGCCGGCGCGGGCAGGAGAAAGGCCAGACTGGACGGAGCCCTTTGCGCGCACCATCGATTCGGCGAAGAAGTATGTTGTTTCGAGCAAGCTCGAGTCGGTCAGTTGGAATGCTGAACTTTTGCGCGGCGATCTGAGGGACGCCGTCCTGCAACTTAAGCAGGAGCCGGGCAAGGGGCTCTTCGTGGGGGGCGTAACGCTCCCGCTGGCGCTAGCGGAATTCGGTTTGATCGACGAGTACGAATTTATCGTGCACCCGCGGATTGCCGGTCACGGCCCTACTTTGTTCGCTGGCTTGTCGAAGCTCGCCGACCTGAAGCTGGTGAGCCGGCTTGAATTCGCCTCGGGGGCAATGGCCATGCGGTATGAGCCGAGAAGGTAGCCAAAGGCCGCCTGCAAGACTATCTCACCGCGAGTCATTACATCGATTTCGACAACGACAAGGTCGCATCGGCAATCCGACGGGAAGCCTTCCGTGCGTGCTGAAAACCTGAATCGTCGCGCATTTCGCTCCAGGCATCCGACGATCACTAGATTGGCAACAGCAAATCTTGTACACTTAGCATCAAACAACCCTTCCCGGCGCCTATGCCGCTTCCCCTCTTCGATCCGGTGTTCTGCTGGCGCCCCACGCTGGATGCAGAGCGCCTGCACGCCATCCACAGCGAAGTGATCGCGCGGACGCCGGACGGCATGGTGCGGCCCGATTCGCTGGAATTCTTCCAGCAACACGTGCAGGCACGCGGCGTGATCCTCGGCTGCTTCCTCGACGACGAACAAATGATCGCGTATGGCGTGCTCAGCATGCATGCGCCGGTGGTCGACCATCTTGTCGCGATCCTCGACGCCGACCGCAGCCGTTTCTGCGTACTCGACGGCGCCGCGGCGCAGCCCGCGTGGCGCGGCCAGAGCCTGCACCAGGCCGCCATCGAACAACGCTTCCTGCACGCGAGCACGCTCGGCCGCACCTTGGTCGGCGCCACCGTCGCGCCGCACAACCTGCGCGCCCTGCGCAGCCTGTTCCACGCCAAGCTGGAAGTGCACGCCTATGGCCTGATGTACGGCGGCATGGTGCGCCTGATCGTCAAGCGCGACCTCGCCCTGCCGGTGCCCGACTGGCGGCGTGTGTGCCAAGTGGACGTGAGCGACCTTGCCGGCCTGCAGGCGGCGCTGGCCGACGGCCTGACCGGCTACGCCTGCAGCCAGCACGCCAAGGGCAACTGGCAGATCGACTTCGGCAAGAGAATCTAGTCGTCGTCGCCGCGTGTGCGCCGCTGGCCGATGTCGCCGCGCTTTTCGCGTTCGCGCTGGCGCAACACGTCGATCATCACATTGAAGGTGCGCGCCAGGCGGCCAATCTCGTCGCCGCTGGTGACCGTGATGTTGGCCTTGTCGTAGTCGCCTTCGGTCAGCGCATTCGCCGCCACCGTGAGGCGCGCGATCGGCCGCACGATACTGCGCGCGAACAGGACCGCCAGCACCAGGAAGACCAGCCCGACCAGCCCCACGCTGTGCAGCACCTTGGTGTACAGATCCTGCAGCGGCGCCTCGAAACTGCGCCGCGATTCGGTCACGCCCACCACCCAGTTATGTCCCGGCACCGGCGCGTAGCCGGCGTATTCCTCGCTGCCGGACAAGGTCGACATGTAGCTGATGTGCCCTGCACGCCTGGTCCCCACCAGCGCGGTCGCCAGCGCCGGCATGTTCAGGCTGTCGACTTTGTTCAGGCGAAAGCGCTGGTCCGCGGCGATGCGTTGCTGCGCCGCCGGCGGCAAGGCGGCCAGGCTGTGATGCAACTGCCGTTCGTCCGGATAGTGAATCAGCACGCCGTCGCCGTCGATCATGAACGGCACCCGGCCGGTACCGGCCGTCATTTCGTCGAGAATCGCGCCGATGGTCGAGGCCTTGATCCTCAGCACCACCACGCCGATGATCTGCTGCTTCGCGTCGCGCACCGGATTGGCGTAATACATGCCGCGCTTGCCGGCGGTGGAGCCGACGATGATGCCGGTCTTGAATGGCCGGCCTTGCACCGCCTCCTGGAAGTACTCGCGGAACTTGAAGTTCACCCCGGCCACGCCCGGTTCGCTCGACACCAGCGCGAGGCCGTCGGCGTTCATCAGGAACATCAGGTGCACGCCCGGATTGGTGCGGATCAGGTTGCCCAGCTTCGCTTCCACCAGCGGCGTACGCGCCTGGTCCGGGTGCGCGATATAGTCGATGAAGTCGGGATCGGTGGCCATGTAGTTGGCCAGGTCCTGGCTGTCCGTGAGCAGCTGCGACACGCGCCCGGCGGTGCTTTGCGCCAGCCTTTCCAGGTTGCGCAATTCGCTGGCCGACACCGCGCTCACCGAGCCGTCGAGGTTGTAGTTGGCGGTGATGATCATCGGCAGCAGCGCCGCCACCATCATCGCCAGCGTCATCTTCACCACCATCGGCCACGAGCCGGGATGGATCAGCGCGCGGCCCAGCTGCAGCGCGCGCCGTTGCAACAGGCGCGGCGAATCGAGCAGCATGCGCAGGCTCTCGGTGCCGACCGGTTCGAGCTCGCCGGCCTTGAGCGCATCGCGCAGGCTCAGGCTCGCCGCATGGTTCGCGAACAGCATCTTCGAGAACGCCTGCAAGTCCTGCGGCCGGTCGGCGGGATCGAGCATCAAGGCCCAGTCGATGGCCCGCAGGAAGCAGTCGCTGTAGCGGCCGTGGCCGGCTTCGACGGCCGGTGTCATCGGCTCGCTGCCGTCCTGGCGCGCGGGCGCCGCCGGCGGCTTGGCGCCGGTCACCATCCAGTACAGGGTCGCGGCCAGCGAATAGATATCGGTCCACGGCCCCTGGTCGCCATTCTGGTATTGCTCCGGCGGCGCGTAGCCCGGGGTGACCACGTCGGCCATGGTCGTGGCCGGTCCGACGGCAAGCCGGGCGGCGCCGAAATCGAGCAGCACCAGCCGCCCATCGTCCTTACGCACGTAGATGTTGTCCGGCTTGATGTCGCGGTGCAGGAAGCCCGCGCCATGGACCACGGCGAGGCCGTCGACCAGCGGCTGCAACAGGCTCAGCATCTCGGCTTCGCTCAGGTCCTGCTTGCGCGGCCACCAGGTCTTGAGCGGCTCGCCGCGTTCGTACTCGAGCACCATGTAGGCGGTGCGGTTGGCCTCGAAAAAGCGTGCCACGCGCACGATGTTCGGATGGCGGAAGGTGGCCAGGGTGCGCGCCTCGACCAGGAAGCTGTCGAGGCCCTCCTGGTAGACCGCGCGGTCCTCGGCCCAGCGCGGCGACACCGAGCGGTCGTTCGAGCGCTGGGCATATTCGGCCGGCAGGTATTCCTTGATCGCGACCTTGGCGCGCAGGTGGATATCGGTCGCCAGGTAGGTCACGCCGAAGCCGCCCTGCCCCAGCACCGTGTCGATGCGGTATTCGAACAGCTGGCAGCCCGGCGCCAGGACCAGCGGCACGGCGCCCTGCACGGGCCGTGCGCTGTTGCCGTTTTGGCGCGCCAGCACGGTGGAGTCGTCGTCGAGCGGCGCGCGCATCTGCAACACCGTCGAATCGTCGTCGAGCGGCTGCGGACGGCGGTGCAGCACGGTGGAATCGTCATCAAGCGGCGGCGGCTGCAGCTGCGCGTGGCTGTCGGCAAGGTGCTGCGAGGCGTCGAGTTTTTGCTGCAGCAGCTGGCGCAGGCGGCGTTCGGTCACCACCACTTTTTGCAGCGCACCGACGCGCTTTTCCAGCAACGCGCTGTCGGCGCGCTGACTGGCGTCCGCCAGCTCGCTGGCCTTGTTCAGCTGGTCCATCCCACCCTGTTTTTTTAGTAATTGTGATCAAACAATTCCACGCTGCATGCTAGCATGTTGTACATCGAGATAGGCGAAGAAAAGAATGAGCATCTGGAATCAGCTTTCGCCCAGCATTTATCACCGGCTCGCCCTTGGCAGCGCCTATGGCCTGACCGATGTCGGCCTGGTGCGCTCGTCGAACGAAGACAATTTCCTGATCGATGCCGAGATCGGCCTGGTGGCGGTCGGCGACGGCATGGGCGGCCACGACGGCGGCGAAATCGCCAGCTGCCGCGCGCTGGTCAGCCTGCGCGATTTCATCGTGAAATCCGCGCGTGAACAAGCCGCGGGCAAGCACCGACCGATGCCCGACGGCGGCGATCCCGACGCCACCTGGCAGGACAACCAGATGCCCGCCATCATGACCGTGTTCGAGGCGATGGAATTCGCCAACGCCGAGGTCTACCAGGCCAACGTCGAGAACGAACATGGCGAAGGCGGCGGCATGGGCACCACGCTGACCGGCTTCTGGCATCGCGTGCAAGGCGGTCCGCTGATCGTGTTCCATGTCGGCGACAGCCGCCTGTATCGCTACCGCAAGGGCGAGCTGCAAGTGCTCACGCGCGACCAAACCCTGTACCAGCAGGCGCTGGAAGAAGGCATGACCGAGAATTTCCCGCCGCGTAATCTGCTGACCCAGGCGATCGGGCCGACCGAAACGATCATCCCCGACGTCAAGCCGTATGCCTGGGAAGCCGGCGACCTGTACCTCTTGTGCAGCGACGGCTTGTACGGCAACACGCCGCACGGCGCCATCGCCGAGGCGCTGGCCGGCGCCAATGCGCAATCGCTGGATGCCTGCTGCGCCGCCTTGATCGAGTTGGCCAAGCAATACGGCAGCCGCGACAACATCACCGCCGTGCTGGCCCTGTGCGACGCCTAGAGCGCTTCAGCCCAGCCGCGCTGCTGCCAGCTGCCATCGAGCATGGCGGCGAAGGCCGGCGCCTGCGGCATCCCTGAACACAGCAACAGCGACGGCGCCACGCTCGGCGAGCCCTCGGTCCACCACAGGCTGTGCCCGCGCAGCATCAGTGCCGCCAGGCTAGCCGTCACTTCATCGGGCGCCGCGGTCATCGGCAGGCGCCAGCCGGCCGGGCGCGTCGCGGGCGCCAATGCGGCCACCGGTTCCTTCGCCAGCAGCAGCTGGTCGAACTGGTCGAGCACGAAATCGGCAGCCAGCGAACTGCGCGCCAGATCGTCGAGCTCGTCGAACCACGCGCGCCCGCCGTTGACGGCCTCCAGCAGGGCCGGGCCGCCGCCGGCCGGCGCGGCGATCATCAACGGAAAATAGCGGCCGACCCGGTCGACGCTGGGCATCATCACGCCGCACCAGGCTTGCTGGCCGAGCACACCCTCGTCGATCGCGAAGCGCCATACCGGCGCGGTCAGGTAATGGGGTAGCCAGTCGCCGCCCAGCTGCTCGCGGCTGGCCTGGATGCACTGCTGCAGCCACTCGTCCCAGCCTGCGATCATCTGCGCCGACAGGCGGCGGCTGACGAAGTCGCCGTGGCTGGTGACCTTGCCGAAAAATCCGGGCGCGCTCGCGTTCACAATTTATCGCTGCAGCGGAATTGTTCCAGCGTCTGGCGCCGGAATGGGTTGACCACGCTGTTGGCGGTCAGTTCCAGCCCCGCCTTCTTGCCGTCGATGTCGAAGGTCACCTTGTACTTCTCGCCTTGCGGCGTCGGCTCCACGGTCGCCTTGTCGAGCATGCGGAACCAGGCCCAGGGACCGTCGGTGCGCAGGCTGGCGTGGCCGCTGGCAGGCGTGGCATCGAGCCTGACCATGCCGCTGCCCTTCCCGCTCGGCAGCTGGAACGATACCGGACTGGCGGGCGCCGGCACGATCGACAGCGCCTGGCCGTCGATGTCGAGGGCCAGCTTGGTGAAGCCGGCATCGACCGCGGTCGGCTTGAGCTCGAAGCGCATCGAGGCCTGGCGCCCGCCGCCGCCGAACATGGCGTCGCGGATGGTGGCGGCGCGCTGGAATTCGTCGAGCGTCGCTTGCGAGATGCCGAGCGAGGCGTTGTTGGCGGTGGTCCGCCATTTCCATTGCTTGCCGCCCATGTCGACGTATTGCAGCAGGTTCTTCTGGAAGAAATCGTCGATCAGGCCGGACGGCGCGAAGAAGCGGCCGAAGTCGTCGGCGGTGACGTCCTGGCCGGCGCTGCGCACCAGCGGGTAGCGGCCGGCGATGGCCTGCCTGCAGAACTGCGCGGGACCGGCGGTCCACAGCGCGTTGAGGCGTTCGCGCTCGCTGCCCGAGGTCAGGCCGGCACCGCTGCCGTCGATGCCCTTGAGCACCGCATCGAGCGGCGCCGGTTTGCCGGCCGCCTCCAGCTTGACCTTGGACAGCGCGTCGCCGGCGGGCGGCGGCGTGCCGCTGCGCTTGGCGGCGGCCGAGGCGTCCAGGTAGACCGCGACGTCCTTCAGCATGGCCAGCACGGCGTCGAGCGGCGGCGGGGTGCCGGCGGTCATCTTGTGCAGGTCGTCGAAGTGGGCGTCGACCGGATTGACGGTCTTGGCCGCCGCGGCCGGCGCGTCGTCGGCCGGATTGCCGATCGCGCTTTCGAGCTTTTTCTTGTAGGCGTCGAGCTTGCCCCTGAGCGCCGCGGTCACCGTCGCCAGCGACGCGTTCGACTTGGCGCCTTCGAGCGTGGTTTCCTTGCTGGCGGCCAGCAGGAACTTGCGCATCGGCGATTCGGCGCCGGCCAGCACGTTGGTGATGCGCGCGCCCTGCTCCAGGTTGCCGAACGGCGCCACCGCGACGTCGGCCAGCAGCGCATCCCACTGCGCGATGTAATCGTTGTAGTAGAGCTGCAGCACGGCCTGGCGCACCTGGTCGCGATTGGCGCTAATCGCCGCCGCTTCCTGCCTGGCCAGCACCCAGCGCTCCTTCTCGACGTCGGCCACGGCTTCCTCGTTCTGCTCGAGGAATTTCTTGTAGCCGTCGACCGAGAACATGCCGTTGATGCCGCGGGTCAGCGGCTCGCCGCTGCGGCGGGTGAACACCGCGCTGGCGTCGCGCCCGCCGGCGCTGGCGATCGAGAACTCCGGCAACTTGCCGCGCGCAAGCTGGCGCTTCAAGCGGTTGTAGACGCGCTGCTCGAGCGGCATGCGCGCCAGCGTCAGGCGGGTGTCGCTGATCAGCTGGGCATCGAGCTGCGGCGCATTGCGCCCGTCCTGGTAACTCGCCAGCAAGGCCAGCACATGGGCCGACAGCGCCTGCTTCTGCTCGTCGGTCGCTTCCTTCAAGTTGCGGTCATAGTCGTAGCCAACCCAGGCCGCCACCGACTCGGCATCGAAATGGGCCGGATCGCCCAGCATCAGGTAGACCCGCAACACTTCGTAGAGGTACTCGCCGTTGTTGGCACCGCTGCGCCGCAGCTGGTCTTCCATGCGCGCCTGGATGCGCGGCAGCAGGGTTTCCTGCAGCAGGCGGCGGTAGGTCTGCTGGGCGCCGTCCCCGAGCTTGCCGCCCTGGTACAGGCCGAAGCGGTTGAACAGCGGCACACCCTTGTCGCGGTCATTGAAGCCGCCCGGCAAATCGCGCACGGCGTCGAGCAGCGGCAGCACCTGCACCACGCTGCCTTGCGCCGGCAGCTTGGCGGCGGCCTGGGTGAGAATGTCGGTGCGCTCCTGCATGTCGGCGACGTAGGCCTGGTTGCGGAAGTAACTGGTGAGCATGCCGGCGCCCAGCAGCACGAACAGCAGGCCGATCGCCGCCGTCGCGCCCCATTGCAGGTAGCGCCGCTTGCGCTCCAGGCCGAGGTTCACGCCGGCCAGTTCCGCTTCGGGGAAAATCACTTGCTGCAGCAGCTTGGTGATGAAGTAGCTGCGGCCGCTCGCGCCGTTCGGCGCCAACACCCCGCGGTCGAGGCCGAAGGACGCGGCCATCGCGCTCATCACGCGGTCGATCGGGCTGCCTTCCTGGGTGCCGCTGCTGAAGTAGACGCCGCGCAGCAGCGACTGGTCTTCGTAGCGGTTGGACGCGAACACCTCGCCGAGGAACTGGGTCAGCACCTCGCCCATGCCGGCAAACTGCTGCGGGAAGCTGTACACCAGGGCGCGCTTTTGCAGGTCGCGTTCCTGCTGCATGCGCGCAAGCACGCGCGCCTGCAGCTGCTGTTCGAGCAGCTGGAATTCGGCCGGGAAGGCGGCCAGCGCCTCGTCGACCTTGCTGTTGTCGGCCAGCGGGAACGTCACGCCCCAGACCTGCGCGCGCTCTTCGCGCCCCAGTCCGTCGAAAAACTCCATGAAGCCGGCCAGCAGGTCGACCTTGGTGACCATCACATACACCGGGAAACGCACGCCCAGCTGCTCGCGCAATTCCTTCAGGCGCTCGCGGATCGACTGCGCCTGCGTACGCCGCCAGGCATCGCCCTCCAGCAGCAGGTCGGCGGCCGACAGCGCGACGATCACGCCATTGATCGGCCGCCGCTTGCGGTTCTTGCGCAGCAGCTGCAGGAAGCCGCTCCAGGCGGCCTTGTCGGCGTCGGCGTAGCTGTCCTGGGTGGTGAAGCGGCCGGCGGTGTCGAGCAGCACGGCGTCGTCGGTGAACCACCAGTCGCAATGACGGGTCCCGCCGACGCCGCCGATGGCCGCCTTGCCCAGGCTCTCGGCCAGCGGAAATTGCAGGCCCGACTGCACCAGCGCCGTGGTCTTGCCGGTGCCCGGCGCGCCAATGAACATATACCAGGGCAGCTGATAGAGCCCGCCCTTCTTGCCGCCGGTCTTGCTCTTTTTCAGGATCGCCATCGCTTCCTGCATGCGCTTGTTCAGGGCGGCGAGGTCGGCCGCGCTTTCCTTGGCGCCCGGCGGCGGTGCGGCGGCGGCGGGCGCATCCTCGCCGGCCACGCTTTTCATCAGCCTGGCGTTGGCGATGCGAGCGGCGATCAGCTTCCACAGGAAATAGCCGGCCCAGAGCAGGAAGAAAATCCAGATGAAAGTCCAGCGCACGGTGGTCGAGGCAAACGGCTCCTTGCCGTCGAAGGCAAGCAGCGGCGCCTCGAACCAGACCAGCAGGGATAGCAAGAGCACGCCGAAGAACGACAGCACCGCCGGTTTGATCAGCCAGGAAAAGAATCGCTTCATTGCGTTGGAAACTCCGTGAGTGGGCTACGGCGCGACGGCGGGCGTCAGCACGATGATGTCGACGCGGCGGTTGCGGGCGCGATTGGCGGCGCTGTCGTTGGCGACCAGCGGCTCGGCATCGCCGCGGCCTTCGACGGTATAGCGCTCGGCGGGGCCGGCGCGTTCGGCCAGCAGCTCGCGCACGGCGCTCGCGCGGCCCTTCGACAGGTCGTAATTGGACGGGAAGCGCGCCGACAGGCCGGGCTTGACGTTGTCGGTATGGCCGGCCACGACCACCTTGCCGGGCACCGTCTTGAGCGCGTCGCCGATGCGCTGCAGCAGCGGGACGAAGGCCGGGGTCACTTCGGCGCTGCCGGAACCGAACACGCCGTCGCCGCGCAGGGTCACGGTCGAACGGCCGGCGGTTTCCGCCACGCTGACCAGGCCTTGCTGGATTTCCGGCGCGAGGAAGCCGGCCAGGCGCACCGGCGGCGGTGGCGGCGGCGTGAGCGGCGCGGGCGGCGGCGGTGCGGCCGCAACCTTGATCTGGTGCAGGCCGTCGAACACCGGATCGGACGCGGCGTTCAGGCGATGGCCGAGCAAGAGCTGCAGCAGCAGCAGCACGGTGGCGGCCGCCGCGGCAAGTATCCACACCGGCACCACGCGCCACAAGGGTTCGCCCTTGCCGCTGGCGCCCTTCCAGTGCAGCGACAGCTCGGCCTCGTAGGGACCGCGCTGCTGGGCGATCAGCTGCTGCAGGCGCTCGCGCAGCAGTTCGAGCTGGGCGCGCCCGCCGTCGACCACGCGATAACGGCCTTCGAGACCGAGCGCGAGGCAGAGGTACATCAACTCCAGCGTCTGTACGTTGGCGCGCGCATCCTGGCCGAGCTTTTGCAGGATCAGGAAAAACTTCTCGCCGCCGAAGGCCTCGTTGTGAAAGGCCACCAGCAGGCTGCGGCTGGCCCAGACCCCGCCACCGCCCCACGGCGTCGACGAGATGGTCTCGTCGAGCAAGGTGCAGAGGGCGTAGCGCGCCGCGGCGATCGATTCATGTTCCACCCTGGCCTGCTTGGCGGCAGCCTCGAAGGCCTTGACCGCCACCACCAGTTGCAGGCGCAGCGCCTCGACGTCGGGATGCGACACCATCTGGCGCAGCGGGGTCACCAGGTCGAGCAGCGGATTGGCCGCGCGCACCAGCGGATTGAGGCCGTTGCCGTGCAATTGGGCCGGTCCGGACGGCGGCGCCGGCGCCGGCCGCGGCGTGGTCAAGCGGGTGGCGTCGTCGCCGTCGGCGGGCGCCGCCGGGGCCGCGCTACGCCGCCCGCCAGGCGCCGGCACCAGCACGGTGCGGTCGGGATCCTGCATCGGATTGTTGGGATCACTAGTGCTCACGGTCGCTTCCTTGCTCAGCATGGACGGCGCCGCCGGCGCCTGCCCGAGGTGTTCTTACTCGAGGTCTTCTTACTTGCGAATCGCCCAGAATTCCATCTGCAAGCCGGGGAATTCGTTCGGGATGTGCATCGCAAATCCGGCCGAGCTCAACAGCGGCTTCCAGTAGTCGCTGTTCTTGTCCAGCTCGAAGTAGGTGTAGCCGGCGTGGAAAGGCAGTTGGCGCGGCGCCACCGGCAGAGGACGCAGCAGGATGCCCGGCAATTGCAGGTTGACCAGGTCGCGGATCTTTTCCACCGAGCCGATCTTGACCGTGGCCGGAAAGCCGCTGCGCACCGCCTCCGGCGGCATCTGGGCGCTGACCGCCAGCACGAAGGTGGCGGTCTTGAGCAGCTCCGGATCGGGCACCACGGCGACCCGGATGCCGAACTGGCGCTCTTCGAGTTTGAGCGGCACGGCGTGGGCGTCGATCACCATCGACAGCGCCGCGCGCACGTCGTCGATCACCGGCTGGAAGGTCTCGGCCAGGCGGTCATGGCGGTACACCGGATAGCTGACGGCGCGCTTGTCCGGACGGCTGAAGGTGGCCAGCTCGCCGGCCAGCTGGACCAGCTCGGCGTACAGCGCCTCCGGATGCAGGCCGCTCATTCCGGCCAGGTGGGCGAACAGCGGTTCGCTGCGGTTGAGCATTTGGAGCAGCAGGAAATCGGCGATTTCGGCGGCGCCGGCGGCGCCCGGCTGGCTCAGGCGGCTGGCCAGGGCCTGGCCGCGCTGGCGCAGCAGGCCGACCAGTTCGTCGGCAAACGAGGACAGGCGCGGCGCGGCGCGAAAGTCCAGCGTCGGCGGGCAGTAGGCGGGATCGAGCACGACCCGGTTGTCGGGCCGCCGTTCGATCACGCGCGCCACGCCGAGGCCGGTGTAGGCGTTGGCCACGTCGCCTTCGAGCGCCAGGCGCAGGCGCAATTTACCGATCTGCATCAGCGCGCTGTTGTCGAGCCCGTTGCTGTCGAGCGCCTCGTATTCGGCGGTGCGGTGGCGCGCGAAATTGTCGGGGCCAAGGTCGTCGCTCACTTCGGCGATGCCCATCCGGCGCGCCGGCAGCGCCAGCATGATCAGCACGTCGCGCGCGTCGTCCGGAATGTCGATCGGCTGCGGCAGCTCGTCGTCTTGCGGCAGCTCGAGCGTGGTGCCGTCGGGCAGCACGGCGGTGCAGGACCGCAGCGCCAGCTTGCCGAGGGCGAGCATCGGCTCGTCGATCACCAGCCTCGAAAAACCCCACGCGTAGGCGCGCACGCCGGCCACGCGGGTCTCGAGCACGCTGTGCAGGTAGCGGTCGTGCTGCTGCAAATGCTGGGGCTGCAAGAGCATGCCCTCCGACCATACGACTTTACTATTCCAAGACATGTTGCCCCGCGAGATGGAGAAATCGGATCCTTGCCGCCGCCCGGCCTGAAGGCGGCGCTACTGTCGCTTACCGGCGGCTCTGGCGCAGCCGTTCTATCTGCTCTTCGTACGCATCGCCGAAGGTTTCGCCGAACAGGCGCTGAAAATCGTCGTCCGCTTCCAGCGTCATCTGGCCGTACAGCTCGACCAGCCGGTCCCACATCTTGGCCTTGCGATTGGACGCCAGCACCTTGTCCATCACGGTCGGCACCGCCAGGCGCTGCTCGATGATGCCCGGATCGAAGCGCTTGAGCACGCCGGCGAGGGCGGCGCGCATGCCGGCCATGATCGCCAGTTCGTGCGCCTTCAGGTCGTCGAAGGCGTTACCGAAAGCGCGCACCGGCGCCATGTAGCCGGGCATGGTGCCGCTGACCATCTGGGTCAGCGCGCTGTCGGCGTCGGGGAAGAATTTCAGCGGATTGTTGGCGGCGGAGGCGATCATCGTCATGTCGAGCCGGCTTTCGCGCTTGGTCATGGCGCGCGCCAGCAGCACGCTCATGGTGCCGGTGGTCGCTTCGCGCAGCATGGCGCCGACCAGTTCGGCCGCCTCTTCGGGCGTGCGCTTGGTCGGCAGGTCGGGCAGGCCGAGACCGCGCATCAGAGCCGCCAGCACGGCCGAATCGCTGACCGCCGCTGCCGCTGGAGGTAGCGACGCCGGCGCGGCGGGCGCCGGCGGCGGCGCGGGTGGGGGGGATGCCGGCCGCACGACCAGGGTTTCCAGCGCGTCGGCGAGCACCGGTGCGGGTGCGGGCGGAGGCGGTGCGGGCGGCGGTGGCGGCGCAGGCGGCGGCGCGGCAACTACCCGGGGCGGCAGGAAATCGGCCAGCGGATCGTAGTCGTCGGGAATCGCCATATTGGACGCCGGTGGCGGCGCCGGCCGCGGCTGCACCGGAAACGGCTGCTGCTCGGGCGCCACGTGGTCGCTCTCGGCGCCGCGCCAGGCCGGGGCGGTGGGCGCCGGCGCCGGCGGCGCGAACGGATCGCGCCCGCCCAGCAGGTCGAGACCGAGCGGATCGAAACCCTGGCCGCCGCCGCGGCCGATGTCGAGAATGCTGGCGCCGGCCAGCGAGTCGTCGGGATGGGCCGGCAGCGCCGCCGGCGCCGGCGCGGCCGGTAGCGGATCGGCCTGCAGCGGCGATGGCGGCAGTGCTTGCTGCGCGTCGGAAGCCAGGCTCACCAGCAGCTGGTAGTCGCCGATGGTCAGGCGGTCGCGGTCGGCCAGCACTTGCTGCTTGCCGGGGCCGATCGGGCGGTCGTTGAGCACGCTCGGATTGCTGCCGACGTCGAGCAAGTAATACGCGCCGTCGCGGTATTCGATGCGGGCATGGACCCGCGAAATGTATTTGCCCGGATCATCGAGCACGAGCTCGTTGCCGACTGCCCGTCCGATGGCGCCGCCCAACTGGTCGAAGCGGCGCGCCATCGGCATCGGCGGGGCTTCGTTGCGGTACGTTTGAACGCTCAGGGTGACGGGCATCAGGATCCTACCAATTGAAAAACCCCGGTTTTGGACGGGCACAGCGCAAGGCAATTATAACGTTGACAGCAGGTAAATCAAAGCGCTCAACCGGCGCTGGCGAGCTCGGTCAGGAACTTGATCTTGTCCGCTTCGCTGGACAGCTGCTCGGCCAGCAAGCGATAGAATTCGGCACGGTTGCTGGTCTGTTTGGCGGCGCGCTTGACCACCACCTTGGCGATCGGACCGATGTAAGCCACCAGCTTGCGCTCGGCCGCGTCCATCGTTTCCTGGCTCAGCGGCAGCTGGGTCTTGCCCGCCGCCACCTGGCTCAGCTCGCTGGCCCGGCTGGCCGCGCCGCTGCCCGAGGCCAGGCCGCCGGTGCCCGAGGAGAGGGTGGCGATGCCGAGCTTCTTCTTGATCGACTTGACGCTGTCGAGGAACTGGCTGCGCCCCAACTCCGAATTAATGTGCGGCAGCAGCTTGTTGCAGAGGTCGTCGACGTCGTGCGCCTCTTTCGCCGCGTTTTTCAGCAGCAGGCGCGCCATCGGCCCGATCTGCATCGACAGCGCGGTCTGCAGTTCCGGGGCGACGTCGAGCACCCACTGCGGCGCACTGGCCGACAGGCCGCTGCCGTGCCCGGTATGACGCGCGCCGGAACCGCTTTGCTGGGCGGCCGGCTGGGTCGGGCTGGCAGGCTGGGCGGGACGCACCGGCTTCTGGAAGCTGAGGATGGTGCGCTCGTTGTCTTCCTCGGTGATCGGGGCGCCGCCGGTATGCTGCAAATGGGCGGCGGTCAAGGCGTCGAGGAAGGCCAGCGCCGAGGCGAACCGGTCCTCGGCCTTTTTCGCCACCGCCTTCTGCACCACGGCGTCGAAGGCCTTGTGCAGGGCCGGCTGATGCTGACTCGGATTGACCGGGGTCTCATTGATGATCGCGTGCATCACCGTCGAGGCGGGGCCCGTGAAGGGACGCACGCCGGTCAGCATCTGGTACAGCATGATGCCGACCGAGAAAATATCGGCGCGCCCGTCCACCGTCTCGCCGCGGAACTGCTCGGGCGACATGTAGCTCGGGGTGCCGATCACCGCCCCGATCTGGGTCAGCGTCGACGACTCGATCTTGGCGATGCCAAAGTCGGTGATCTTGACCTGGGCGCCGGAGGCGATCAGGATGTTGGCCGGCTTGATGTCGCGATGGACCACGCCGCGCGCATGCGCGTAGTCCAGCGCGCGCAACAGTTGGGTCATGCAGGTGATGCAGGCGGCCAGGTCCATCGGCACGTTCGGCAGCAGGAAGGAATTGAGCGCCGTGCCGTCCACGTACTCCATCGCGATGTAGGTGGTGTTGTCGATCTCGCCGTAGTCGTAGACGGCGACGATGTTCGGGTGCACCAGCCGGCCCGAGGCCTGGGCTTCGTTCTTGAAGCGGGCCACGAGCTCGCTTTCCTGGATGCTGTCGAGCAGCTCGGAGCGTATCGTCTTGAGCGCGACGACGCGGGCGATGTTGGCGTCGTACGCCTTGTACACCACCCCCATCGCCCCGGTGCCGAGCACACCGTCAATCCGGTATTTGCCTATTTGTTCAATCATCGGGACCGCTTCACGGGATTATTCTTCCAGCATTTTCAGGGCGCTGGCCAGGCTGGTGCGCATGCGGCCGAAGGATTGCGCCAGCGCGCTCAGCTCGTCGTTGCCCTTGAGGTCGAATTCCTCGGCCTCGAACTTGCCCATGCTGACCTCGTCGGCCACCGAGGCCAGGCGCGTGATGCGGCGCGTGACGAACAGGTGGACCATCACGTTCAGGGCGATGAAGACCACCACGAACACGCCCAGCAAGGACAGCATGAAGGTGCGGAAAATTCCCTTGGCGCGCGCCAGCGGCACCGCCATCGGCACTGAAATGACCTGCGCGCCGATCACTTCATTGAGCTGCCAGCCGAAGCCATTGTTTGGACCGTAAATATCGACCATGGTTTTCGGCGCCATCGCCGCCGTCGTGTGGCAGGCCAGGCAAGCCGGGTCCTTGATCTGCAGCGGGCGCGCGATGTACAGGCTGCGCCCGGTCGGCGACTCGCGTTCGCCCGAGTATTCGGTCAGGTCCGGCTGCTTGCGCAGCTTCTGCACGATGTCGACTTCCCAGTCGGTCGCCTTGTCGCGCAGATTGGTCGGGTTCAGGGTCGCTTCCTTGTACGAAAAATCGGGATAGGACTTGAGGATGGTGTTCATGTTCTCCACCGCCGAATACGAAGGCACCGACTGCGGGTGGAATTCGTACTTGAGCTGGTTGGCCAGTAGCGGCTGGATCTGCTTGGAGGTGTAGCCGCGCACGCTCTTCGCCGCTTCCAGCAGCAGGCGCGCGTTCTGGATCGTCTCTTCGCGGGCCGAGGCCTTGAGCAGGGAGTCGGCGACGACGCCGGCGGCAAGGAAGCCAACGGCAAAAATCGTCACGAACACCAGGTTGAATTTGGTAGCGATCGAAAACTTCATGGTATCTCCGGGCGAAATGGGACGACGATAAGGGGGTGGATCTCAGTAAAGCTCATTCGGCTTGGACGGTGGCGCCGAGGCCGACGCCGCTGTCGAGGCAGCGCCCGCGGCGGCCGGCGCGGGATGCAGCACCGCCTTCCATTCGCTGTTCTGGCCGAGCGCGGCATCGAGCTTCTTGCGGAACTCGGCATCCTTCAGGCGTACGCCGAAGCGGCCGACGAAATTCTTGCGCACCGCCAGCGGCGCGGCGAGCCAGGCGTCGACATCGGCGAAATCGGCCTCGCGCTCTTTCACCGCCGGCAGCCGCAGCGGCTTGCCGGCCACCGGCGCCGGCAGCAGGCGATCGCGAAACGGCGGCGGCATCTCGCCCACGAAGTCGCGGGCCGGGCGCGGCTGCACCAGCAGGTCCTTGCCGGGCACCACGAAGGCATACTGTTCACTGGCCACCTTGACCGGCGTGCCGGCCTTGTTCTTGTCGTCGACCCTGGCCGCCAGCTGCTCGCCCTCGTCGGCAAACATCTCGTCCTTGCCGGCCTTGCTGTGCAGGATGGTGGCGCCGCTGGCCAGGCTCACCTGCAGGGTCGGCAGCGCGGCGCTGGCACGCTTGGCGGTGGCCGAGCGCAACTTGACCCAGCCGTCGAGCAGCGCGATCTCGTTGGCGCTCTTGTCGTCGGCGGCCAGGTTGACCAGGTAGAGCCGGGTCTGGGGGCCGAGCGCGATGATGCTGTTCGGGCCGGCCTCGATCTGGGCGCCGGCGGCGCCGGTTTCGACGATATCGTCCTTTTGCAGCACGGTGCCGTTGATGGCCTTGAACACGCTGGCGCCGCGGATCACGCGCACCGGCTTGTCGGCCATCGACAAGGTGGCGGGCGTTTGCGCCAGGGCAGCGCCGGCAGCGCAACAGAGGGTGACCGCGATCAGGGACAGGGAGAGCGTTTTCATGTTCATCAGTTGATCTTGACCAGCGCGCCTTCGATGGTGAGGACGGCGCCCGACTTGAACGAGGCCGGCCCGCTCGCCTCGATCGCGATCATCACCGATTTGATGGTGATCTTGGCCGGCTCGATCTTGATGCTGCTGCCGCCCACTTTCAGCTCGATCGACGTATTGGCTTCGATCGCGATGCTCTTGCTCACCGTGACCGCCTGGTCGCCGCTCACCTTCACCGTCTGGTTGCCGGTCACCGATTCGGCGTGGTCGCCGTCGACCTTGACGGTCTGGTTCTTGTCGACCGTGCGCGTCTCGTTGTTCTTGACGTGGACGGTCAGGTCGTTGTCGATATCGGTGGTCTGGTCGTGCTTGACGTGCAGCTTGCGGTCGTTGCCGACGTCGATGCTCTGGTCGTTGCAGATCTCGATGGTCTGGTCGCCCTTGTCCTTCTTTTCGAAGCCGACCTTCAGGCTGTCGTTGTTCTTGACCACCCGCTTCATGTCCTTCTCGGCCTGCACGTAGATCTCTTCGGCGTCCTTCTTGTCCTCGAGGCGGATCTCGTTATAGCCTTCCCCGCCCTTCGAGCTGTTGGTCTTGACCACCGACTTGGTGGCCTCGGCCGGCAAATCGTAAGGCGGCATGGCGTCGGCATTGTAGACGCAGCCGGTGATCAAGGGCCGGTCCGGGTCGCCCTCGAGGAAGCTGACCACCACTTCCATGCCGATGCGCGGAATGAACATCGTGCCCCAGCCCTTGCCGGCCCAGTTCTGTGCGACGCGCACCCAGCACGAGCTGTTTTCGTCTTCCTTGCCCAGCCGGTCCCAGTGGAACTGCACCTTGACCCGGCCATACTTGTCGGTCCAGATTTCCTCGCCGGCCTTGCCGACCACCATCGCCGTCTGCGGGCCCTGCACCGAGGGCTTGCGCATCAGCGGCTGCGGACGATAGCTGTGCGCCTTGCCGATGGCGGTGAACTGGCAGTTGAACAGCATGCCGCCGTCGCTGCCGCCCGACCAGAATTCCTCGCCGACGATGTCGTAACTGGCGCCGGTGACCAGGTAGTCGCGGTTCTGGTCGGAGCGCGGATGTTCGGTGAGGCCGAAAATGCCGCCGCAGACCAGGCCGCGGGCGGTGCTGCGCGCGCCGATCTGTTCGCACTGGCCGTGGATCGCTTCCATCCGGGCGCGCGCCAGCGTGGTGCCGGTGGCCGCCACATTGTACAAGCCCGGATAATCGTACTGTTCGTAGGCAGCCTGGGAGAACGCGGCGGCAATCGTCGCCTTGACCCTCAGGCCGCCGCTGCTGCTGGCCGCGGCCTTTTCGAAATCGAAGTCGTTGAGCGCGTAGGCGCTGGCCTGGATCTCGCCGCGCGGCGCCCAGGCCGTGACCGATTCTTCCGAAATTTCGCGCGAGCCCTCGCCGCGGAACTTGACGGCGCTGTAGCCGTCGATCGGGCTGTGGCCGCCGTAGGAGTCGGCCAGCACCATGGTATGGCCGTCGGCGGTGTGGGTGAAGTAAAAGTAGATGCCCTCTTCTTCCAGCAGGCGGCAGACGAAATTGAAATCGCTTTCGCGGTACTGCACACAGTAGCTGCGGGTGGCGCAGGTCGCGCCGACCTTGCTGTCGAAGGCGATCAGGCCGCCGTAGACGCCGTCGCCCCACACCGCCTTGACGATGTCGAGCGCCGTCATCTCCTGGAAGATGCGGCAGTTCGACGAGCGGGTCAGCAGCCACAGCGCCGGATGCAGCACCGCTTCGTAGGTAGAAAAGCCGTCGCGCCAGCCGGTGCTGGCAAAGCGCGTGACCAGGCCGTTGAAGTGGCGCTTGCCGCCTTCGGGCAGGTCGACGCTGATCGTCATGCTCTTGCCGAGCACGTCGGCGATCGCGATGTCGTCCTTGAGCGAGAGCATCTGCACGCGCCATTCGAACAGGCGGCCGAGTTCTTCGCTGCCATGCAATTCCTTGAACAGCAGGACGTCGTCGGCCAGCGCACAATGGACGCTTGCTTCGCGGTTGCTTTGGCTCGCCTTCAAAACCATGGTGGTGTCGTTCCAGGAAAAAGTAAAAAAGCGCGGGCGGTCACGGGATCATGGTCTTGACGGTACCGGGATTGGCGAAACTGATCACCCCGCCCCAGTTGCAGATGCACTTGGAGACATTGTCGAGCGAAGGCATATTGGCCAGCAGCACCGTCGGCGCCCCCGGCACCCAGGGCGCGCTGGTGGCCGGGATGCAAGGCATCGGGGTCAGCACGCCGAGCGCGGCGGCGGTAGCGGCGGCCACCATCGGATTGGCCGGCGAGCTGCACATCCCGAAAGGCATGATGTTGGTCAGCGGGATGTGGTCCATGATGTTGGCCGCCGGCGGTCCTTCGCACAGCACCTTGTTCTTCGGCAGCACCACGAGCGTCGACGGCGCCGCACCGAAGGTGCAGTTCATCATCGCTCCCATGGACACTTGATTTGGCATTCGGTCACCCCAAATCCGCGCGCCTGCACTCGTCACGGATGAAACGTCAAGTATGGATTAAAAAATAACAATACGCAATATTTCAGGCAGGCGCGAACGCCTGCCCTGCCCTCACAGCCGTTTCAGCACCTCGGTCCAATCCGCCTCTTTTACCGCAAGCGTGCTGTCGCTCAAGTTATCGATACCGAACTTGGCCGCCTCCACTGCGCCATACGCTGCCGACGTATGGAAATCGCTCAGGTCGCAGACCCAGGTCGTGACATCCTGCTTGTCGGCCGACTTTGCCAGGGAAATGATCGAATCCCATTTCTTGCCGCCGGTTGCAGACCATTCTCCCTTGGTGGCATTGGCATCGTGCACCTTGCCGTACTGGTTGCTCATTCCCGGCGCCGAGCCTTCCACTCCAAGCAAGATGCAGCCGAACGCCTTGTAGCCCGGTGAACGGTAGTTGACGTACAAATGGCCGTGCGCGCCGTCCTTATCGATCTTGACGCCACTGAAGGGGTTGCGCTGGCCGATGCCGCCCAGCGCCACGTTCTTGTAGTGGTGGCGCCCCATCAGGCCGTCGCGGACGTTGCTTGCCGCGCCGGCCTTTTCTTCCGTGAACCACAGCGCGCGACGAAAGCCAAGCTCGGGCGCCTTGCCCGAATCCTGGGCGACGGTGCTGTGGGTGGCAAGGCCACGGTCGTGCACATCGCCGCCGGAGAACCAGGACCAGAAACGATCATCGCCGGCATCGTAGACCTTGTGGCCGGTCGACAGCACCGCCATCAGCGACGACAAACCGGTCAGGCGCAAGGCGCCATGGCCGACGACCGCGCCCGCCGTGCTCTTGCCGCGCATCGTATGATACGTGCCGCGGTTGCCCAAGGCCATCAGCGGGTCCACGGTGACGCCCTTGACCAGCGCTTTCGCCTTGCTGAGAATATTGCGGCCGGCGGAGTTTGACATCGGCAGCAGGAACAGGATCCGCCCGCCATGCGACAGCAGCGCCGCAACCGGCACCTTGAGCCCGCTCGCGGATTCCCAGCCATTTTCCGAGTGCTTGTAGAGCACGCCAAAGGCCTTCATCATGCCGAAGATGCGCAGCGCCAGCTGGGCGCCCTTGCCGCCGCCCTTGCAATAGCCGTACCACATCGCGACGTCGCGCTCGTATTGTTCCTCGGTCGAGCAGCGTTTCAAGATGTCCTGGATCTGCACCGCATCCTTCGAATTGCTCGCAGCGGCAGGCGCGATCTTTCCTTGCTCAAGCAATGTCTTGGTGAGAGCATCGACGGGCTTGCCCTCCATCATGGCGGTCGGGCCTTCGATCCATTTCGCGTAGCATTGTTGGGGACTTAGCATGCTCACTCCTTGTCTGTGGTGGTAGTCAATTGAGCCGGCAGCGCCGCCGCCGGCTGCGCTGGTCAGGCAAATTCGTAACTAAAGCCTTCCGCATTGGCGCCGACGGCGACCTTGGTGATCTCGCGGCCTTCCATCATGCGCGTGAGGAATTCGCGGCTGATATCGGGCAGCATGGTGTTGGTCAGGATGGCGTCGATCATGCGCCCGCCCGACTCGCCCTCGGTGCAGCGCGAGACCACCAGCTTGACCACGTCCTCGCCGTACTCGAACGGAATCTTGTAGCGCGCCTCGACCCGTTTCTTGATGCGGTTCAGCTGCAGCTTGACGATGGCGCCGAGCATGGCGTCCGACAGCGGGTAGTAGGGAATCGTCACCAGCCGGCCCAGCAGCGCGGGCGGGAACACCTTCAGCAGCGGCTCGCGCAGGGCCTTGGCCATGCCTTCCGGCTCCGGCATCAGGTCGGGGTCCTTGCACAGGCCGGCGATCAGGTCGGTGCCGGCATTGGTGGTCAGGATGATCAGGGTGTTCTTGAAGTCGATGAAGCGGCCTTCGCCGTCTTCCATGAAGCCCTTGTCGAAGACCTGGAAGAACATCTCGTGCACGTCAGGGTGGGCCTTTTCCACTTCGTCGAGCAGCACCACCGAGTACGGCTTGCGGCGCACCGCCTCGGTCAGCACGCCGCCCTCGCCATAGCCGACGTAGCCGGGCGGCGCGCCCTTCAGGGTCGACACCGTGTGCGCTTCCTGGTACTCGCTCATGTTGATGGTGATGAGGTTCTGCTCGCCGCCATACAAGGCTTCGGCCAGGGCCAGCGCGGTTTCGGTCTTGCCGACGCCGGAGGTGCCGGCCAGCATGAACACGCCGATCGGCTTGCTCGGATTGTCGAGACCGGCGCGCGAGGTCTGGATGCGCTTGGCGATCATTTCCATCGCGTGGTCCTGGCCGATCACCCGCTGCGACAGCAGGGAAGCGACCTTGAGGATGGTTTCCATCTCGTTCTTGGCCATGCGCCCGACCGGGATGCCGGTCCAGTCGCCGACCACCGCCGCCACCGCCTGGTAATCAACGGTAGGCAGGATCAGCGGGGTTTCGCCCTGCAGCTCGGCCAGTTTGGCCTGGACCAGCTTGAGCTGCTCCATCAACGTGGCGCGCTCGGCGACATCCATGGCCGGCGCGGCTTCGGCGGCGGCCGCCTCCAGCTTGCTGCCGGTGCCTTCGACCGGCTGGACGCCGTCGCGCAGCTTGGCGCGCAGGGCCAGCAATTCGTCGACCAGCACGCGCTCGGCGTTCCAGCGCTCTTCGAGCCCCGCCAGGCGGGTGCGCTCGGCGGCCAGCAATTCATCGGCGTCGGACTGGCGCTTGCCGATGTCGATGCCGATCGCCTGCTCGCGGCCGATGATGGCCAGCTCGGTCTCCAGCGCCTCGATGCGCTTGCGGCTGTCGTCCACTTCGGCCGGCGTGGCGTGCAGGCTGACGGCCACGCGGGCGCAGGCGGTGTCGATCAGGCTGACCGATTTGTCGGGCAGCTGGCGCGCCGGGATGTAGCGGTGCGACAGGCGCACGGCCGCTTCCAGCGCTTCGTCGAGGATCTGCACCTTGTGGTGTTTTTCCATGGTCGAGGCGACGCCGCGCATCATCAGGATTGCGCGCTGCTCGCTCGGTTCGTCGACCTGCACGGTCTGGAAACGGCGGGTCAGCGCCGGATCTTTTTCGATGTGCCGCTTGTACTCGGCAAAGGTGGTGGCGCCGATGGTGCGCAGGGTGCCGCGCGCCAGCGCCGGTTTCAGCAGATTGGCGGCGTCGCCGGTGCCGGCCGCGCCGCCGGCGCCGACCAGGGTGTGGGTCTCGTCGATGAACAGGATGATCGGCTTGGCGCTGCCCTGCACTTCATCGATGACCGAACGCAGGCGCTGCTCGAATTCGCCCTTCATGCTGGCGCCGGCCTGCAACAGGCCGACGTCGAGGGTCAGCAGCTGCACGTCCTTCAGGCTGGGCGGCACGTCGCCGCGCGCGATGCGCTGGGCAAAGCCTTCGACCACCGCGGTCTTGCCGACGCCGGCCTCGCCGACCAGGATCGGGTTGTTCTGGCGGCGCCGCATCAGGATGTCGACCACCTGGCGGATTTCATCGTCGCGGCCGACGATCGGGTCCATCTTGCCGCTGCGCGCCTGTTCGGTGAGGTCGACGGTGAATTTTTTCAGCGCCTCCTGCTTGCCCATCGCGGCCGGGGCGATCGCGCCGCTGGCTTCGCCGGGCGCGGCGCCGGCCTGGAACCCGTCGGTCGCCGCCATCTGCGCTTCCGGCGAGGCGCCGAGCATCGACGCAAAATTCTCGCTGAGCTCTTCCACCTTGACGCGCTCGAACTGCTTCGACATGGCGTACAGGGCGTTGCGCAAGCTGCTGGTCTTGAGCATGCCGACCACGATGTGGCCCGAGCGCACCTGCGATTCGCCGAACATCAGGGTGCCGAACACCCAGGCCCGTTCGACCGTCTCTTCCAGTTGCGAGGACAAGTCGGTGACCGAGGTCGAGCCGCGCGGCAGGCGGTCGAGGGCGGCGGTCAGGTCGCGCGCCAGCCCGGCCGGATCGAGCCCGTAGTGCTGGATGATGCGGTGCAGGTCGGAGTCCTGCAGCTGCAGGATCTGGTGGATCCAGTGGATCATCTCGACATAGGGATTACCGCGCAGCTTGCAAAATACGGTGCTGCTTTCGATCGCGCGGTAGCATAGTGCGTTCAGCTTGCCAAACAATGCAACCCGACTGATTTCGGCCATGGTGGTGTCTTTCCTGGTGTGCGCCTGCAGGCTGGATCAGCCCGCCAAGGCCCTTGGTTGAATGAACAATTGATCGGAATCGCGCGCCGCCGGCCGGCTCGCCACGAAGGTGCTCCAGCCCAGGCGTACCTTGCCCAGGGCCGGCGGCGGAATATCTTGTTTCTTCAGGACCAGTTGGACGTCCCAGTCGAGCACGCTGCCGGCGTAGTTGCGCACCCAGGCTTGCAGGCGGCGCATGCTGTCGCCGCCGGGCAGCAGGCGCTGGTAGTCGGCGTAGTTCAGCGGGCCGATCACGAGGCGGAACTTGTGCTGGCAATCCCACACCTGGCGCCCCAGCACCGCGGACTGGCCGAGGCGGTTGCCGCGGTCCGCGCTGCCGATGCGGGTCTGGATGTCGGCCGGCAGGCGCATCCAGTGGCCGACGAATTGTTCGAGTTCGACCGGCAGCTTGAAATAGGCGCGCAAGATGGTCGCCAGGCCGGCGGCGGGCCGCTTCTGGTTGGCCATCAGGCCGGCGAAGTGCAGCTTGGCGAAGTCGCCGATCTCGTCGCGCTCGCGCAGGCCCGGTGCGCCGATGCCGAACATGCTGCCGACATAGGTCGAGTAGCGGTCGCCGTCCGGCCGGTCGAGGCTGATCGCCGGCTCGGCCGCCGCGCGCGCTCGGTAGAACAGCGACACCATGCGGTGATGGAAGATGTCGAGGAAGGCGGTCAGGGTCGGGTCGGCCGCATTGCGGGCGCGTTCGCGCGCGTACTCGGTCAGGTGCAGCGGCAGCGGGCCGTTGGCGCCGAACAGGCCGAAGAAATTCACCGCCAGGCGCGCCTTGGCATGCGCGCCGGCCGGGGTGTAATGGCTGATCGCGGTGGCGTGGAAGCTCAGCGACGGGTCCTGGCCGAAGCGCACCGCGTCGTCGCGCGGACGCAGCGAGGCGCCGATCCGCGGGCGCGCGGGATGGGCGTTCTCGATCAGCCGCAAGAGCTGGAAGAAATCCATCTTGTCGGCCTGTTCGGCCAGCAGGCGTTCGACGTCTACAGGATCGCGCATGCGCCTCCCCTCGCCGGCCAGCGCATGATCTCGCCGCGGGCGACGGTGCGGATCACCGTTTCCGTGAAGGCGTTGATCGACACGTACTGGGCGAAAAAGTGACTGAGCACGCCGCCGAGCAGGAAGGCGCCGGCGCCTTCGAACGCGGCGTCGTCCATGGTGACGGTGATTTCGAGGCCGCGGCCGAAGGTGATCGGACCCGGGGTCGGCATGCGGCGGGTGATCTGTTTCGAGCTCACCGAGCGCACCCCTTCGACCTGGCGCTGGGCGTTGACGTCGGCCGGATGGCAGTACAGGGCCAGCATGTCGCGCAAGGCGACGGCGCCCTGCTGGGCGTCGTTGTCGAGCAGCGACAGGTAGTTCAGCGACAACTGGTTGATCAGCCGCCACGCCACGCTGCCTTCGGCGAAGGAGGGAAATGGCTGGCTCGGGCCTTCGAGCGCGCGCACCGCCTGCACCGGACCGCCCTCTTCCAGGATGAAATCGGTCTTGCCGACGCCGATCGGCATCGACAGTGGCAGGTCGCGATTGGTGCACCAGACCGTCAGGCCGAGCTGGCGCAGGTCGTCGCGGTAAGGCGCTTCGGCGGCGTCGACAATCGAGATGAAGGCTTCGCTGCCGATGTAGGACGAGCGCGGGCCGCTGTGCTGCTGGCGCTGCGAGACCGTGCGCTGCTCGCGGCGGATCTGGTAGAAGGCCTTGCCCTGTTGCGCGCTCGACAAATCGCGCGCGCTGTAGAAAGGCTCGAAGCGCTGCTCGGCCTGCGGTCCGGTGCCGTAGCCGATCACCTCGTCGACCCGGTAGACCTCGAAGTCCATCGGCCGCGTGCGGTCGACCAGCACATGGTGTTCGAGTTCGCCCGACAGGTTGATGCGGTCGGCGCGGCGGCGGAACAGGTTGACCACCGGCGTGCAGTTGAGGGCGATGTTCGATTTGTCGAGCAGCTGCTCGAGCTGGGCGTCGCCGCGGCGCAGCAGGATGATGATCTCGATCTCGCTGTCGGCGCACAGGCGCAGCGCCGGCGCCAGGCCGGACAGTTCGATGAACAGGTAGCGCTGGGCAAACGCGAAGTATTCCTGCAGCAGGCGGTAGCCCTGGAAGGTGCGCGCGCCGCTCGGCAGCAAGGCTTCGTGTTCGGCATAGCCGAGCGGCTGCAGCGCCGTTTTCGGCAGCAGCTGGTGCCAGGCGGCCGGGCGGCTGGTCGGCTGCACCAGCACGCCTTCGACCGCGCCGACCAGCTGCTCGTAGATCTTGCCCGGCAATTCGTCGGCGCCGCGCAGGTGCAGCGACAGGCGGTCGAGCGGCAGCTTGTTGAAGGGCAGGCCGCCGGCCGTCTTCAGGCGCAGGCGCAGGCCGGCCTTGACCCCGGGCGGCATGCGGATATCGGCGCCGGCGGTGGCGCCGCTGTGGGTGAAGAACTTGGCCTCGGCCAGTTCGACCGGCCACAGGGTCAGCGGGTGGGCGGTACGGTATTCGCAGGCGGTGGTGTCGTCCTTGCCGAGCACGCTGCGCATGGCGCTGCCGCGCGCTATCTCGAAGCCCGGCACCAGCGCCGGGTTGGCGAGGTCGGGCTGCAGCTGGACCACCGCCATCGACGGCGTCGGCGCCAGGAAGTGCGGATACACCAGCTCCGACAGATGCTGGGTGAAGCGCGGGAACTCGGCGTCGATCTTCATCTGCACGCGGGCGGCCAGGAAGCTGAAGCCTTCCAGCAGCCGCTCGACGTAGGGGTCGGCGCACTCGAAGCCTTCGAGGCCGAGGCGGCCGGCGATCTTCGGGTACTGGCTGGCGAATTCGCCGCCGACTTCGCGCAAATGCTGCAGTTCCTGGCTGTAGTAGCGCAAGAAGCGCGGATTACTCATGGTCGTCTCTCAGTTACCGCTTGGCGCCGGCGCTCAGGCTGATGCTGGCGCGGTCCATATCGAGTTCGGTCTTCAGGTACAGGCGCTCGGGATAGGGCTGGGCCCACATGTCGCCTTCGATTTCAAACATGATCTTGTTGCCGCTGGCCTGGTCGGGCAGCGCCTTGACCGACACCGAGGCGCGGATCAGGCGCGGTTCGTAGTCCCAGATGGCCTGGCGGATGGCGCGCTCGAGGTCGCCGATATTCATGCCCGCCAGCGACACACCCGAGATATCGGGAATGCCGTAGTTGATGACCGAATTGGCCACGTGCGGCAGGCCGTAGCGCTCGCTGACGGAAAACAGGTTGGTGGTGTTGAGCAGCCAGCCGAGGTCGCGCAGCACGCCGTCGCGCAGGGTGCGCAGCGACATCACGCGGCGCTCGCGCGGTTCGACCGTGGCCTGCGGCTCGTCGTCGGTGAGACGATCGAGCAGCGAAGGCTGCAGCCGTTCGCGCGGCGCCAGCTCAGCCATGATCGGTGGCGGCCGCTGCCGCCTCGAGCGGGTCGAATTCGACCAGGCGCACGTCCATCAGCGCGAAATCGGCACTGTCGGACGCGAGCATGCGCTGGCCGATGCCATGGCCGGCCTCATCCCATTCGGTGCGGCGGGCCAGCTTGTGGGCGTTCTCGCCGCTGCCGGCGGTGGCGCTGTAGCGGCTCGGGATCAGGCCCACCGTCTGCGCGCCATTGGCCCAGGTGAAATTGGCCGCGGTCCAGACCGCGTCGCGCAGGTCGGCCGGCGCCTCCATCTCGATGCGGCTGATGCGGCAGAACGGGATCCAGAAGTAGCGGCCGTTGACGATCGCCTCGAGCACGGGCCCGAGGCGCTGGTCGGCGTCGGCCAGCCAGTCGAAACGCTGGCCGTCGATGCTGCCGGGCGCGGCCGGCGCCGCGTCGAAGGCTTGGGCGCGCATGGCGGCGGCGGCGGCCGGATCGCCGGCGTCGAGCTTGAGCGCTTCGACCAGCTGCGCCATCCATGGCTGCGGTTCGCCGAACAGCAGGGGCGCGCGCTTGCCGCTGAAAATATCGTCGCGCAGGGCCTCGCACTGGATGGCCTCGCGGTAGGTCTGCACCATCGGCAGGGTGGCGGCATCGAGTTCGCCGGCCACGTTCAACTGGGTCAGCGCACGCTTCCATTCGCCGCGCACGGCCAGCAGCTGGAACAGGAACACCCGCAGCTTCGGATTGGAGGCGTCCTTGCGGACCGCGTCCTGCAGTGCAGCCAGGGCGCCATCGAGGTCGCCATCACGAATCAGCTCTTGCGCAAGCATTGCCCTGCTCCCCGCCGTCATCGACGGCGGTAATCATTCGGTCGTTGAAAAAAACACCTGCCGCACGCAGGCGGCAGGTTCAGCCATTGCCTGCGATCAGGCGCTGGCGACGTTTTCGGCAATGTTCCAGGCGAAGGTCTTGTCGCCGGCAACGGTGCCCTTGCTGTCTTGCGGGGTGTAGTCGAACTTCACTTCGGCGAAGTTCAGGGTGACGTTTTCGGTCAGGCGGTCTTCGCCGCCGCTGCCGCCGGTCGAGACCGAGGTCACCAGCACCTGCTTGAGGGTGAAGTGGATGTACTTTTGCTGGCCTTCGCCGGCTTTGCGCACCAACAGGCTGACCGCTTCGATGTGGGTGCCCTTGGCCAGCGCCGTCATCAGCGCGCTGGAGGCGCTGTCGACGTATTTGGTGAAGGAGATGTCCTGGAAGTTGGCCTTGCCGGCGCCGCCGCCGCCGCCGGAATGGCTGGTGCCCGACTGGCTCATGCCCCAGCTCCAGGCGAGGACGTCGATGTCGCCCTTCGGACCCTGAACCTTGTCGCGCGACTCGCCTTTGATCTTGTCGCCCATGTTGATGAACATATCTAATGCCATTTTATTCTCCTTGGTGTGCCGGCATTCGCTAGGCCGGCGTGGTGGACACTACGAAAGCGTGGCGGGCGAACCCGCCCACGCGGCATGACGGAACAGCGATCAGCCCTTGGCCGACGGCAGCTTGGAGACCAGACGCAGCGATACGGTCAGGCCCTCGAGCTGGTAATGCGGACGCAGGAAAAACTTCGAGGTGTAGTAGCCGGGGTTGCCCTCGACTTCTTCCAGCACCACCTCGGCGGCGGCCAGCGGCTTCTTGGCCTTGGTGCCTTCGCTGGAATTGGCGGGATCACCGTCGACATACTGCATGATCCACTTGGTCAGCCAGCGCTCCATCTCGTCGCGTTCCTTGAACGAGCCGAGCTTGTCGCGCACGATGCATTTCAGGTAATGGGCGAAGCGGCAGGTGGCGAACAGGTAGGGCAGGCGCGCCGCCAGGTTGGCGTTGGCGCTGGCGTCCGGATCGTCGTACTCGGCCGGCTTGTGCAGCGACTGGGCGCCGATGAAGGCGGCGAAGTCGGTGTTCTTCTTGTGCACCAGCGGCATGAAGCCGTTGGCGGCCAGCTCGGCCTCGCGGCGGTCGGAGATCGCGATTTCGGTCGGGCACTGCATGTCGACGCCGCCGTCATCGGTCGGGAAGGTATGCACCGGCAGGCCTTCGACCGCGCCGCCGGACTCGATGCCGCGGATCCGCGAGCACCAGCCGTATTCCTTGAACGAGCGGTTGATGTTGACCGCCATCGCGTAGGCGGCGTTGGCCCAGGTGTAGTTCTTGCTGCCCGGCGCCGTGGTGTCTTCCTCGAAATCGAAGGCTTCCACCGGATCGGTCTTGGCGCCGTACGGCTGGCGCGCCAGGAAGCGCGGCATGGCCAGGCCGACGTAGCGCGAATCCTCGGACTCGCGGAACGAGCGCCAGGCGGCGTGTTCCGGGGTCTGGAAGATCTTGGTCAGGTCGCGCGGGTTGGCCAGTTCCTGCCACGATTCCATCAGCATCACGGCGGGCGCGGCGGCGGCGATGAACGGCGCGTGGGCGGCCGCGGCCACCTTCGCCATCGAGCTCAGCAGCTCAACGTCGGGCGCGCTGTTGTCGAAGTAGTAGTCGGCCACGATGGCGCCGAAAGGCTCGCCGCCGAACTGGCCGAATTCTTCTTCGTACATTTTCTTGAAGATCGGGCTCTGGTCCCAGGCCGTGCCCTTGAACTTCTTCAGCGACTTGCCGAGGTCGTTCTTGGAGATGTTCATCACCCGGATCTTCAGCGTCTCGTCGGTCTCGGTGTTGTTGACGAGGTGGTGCAGGCCGCGCCAGGCGCCTTCCAGCGCCTGGAATTCCGCGGTGTGCATGATCAGGTTGATCTGTTCGGTGAGCTTCTTGTCGAGCGCCGCGATCAGGCTGGAAATGGTCGCCAGCACGTCGCCGGAAATCAGGTTGGTGCCCGCCAGCGCCTGTTCGGCGAGCGTGCGTACGGCGGTCTCGACCGATTCCTTGGCCTTGTCCGATTGCGGTTTGAATTCTTTCTGCAGCAAGCTGCTGAAATCGCTCATTTCGAGCGTTGCACCGCCTTGCTGCTGTTCTGCATTGGCCTGGGCCATCATCGTTCTCCTAAAGATTGTCGAGGCTTATTCTTGCGGTTTCGGCGCCGCGGTCAGCGCCTGCATCAGCGTCGGTTCGGCCAGCAGCTTGGCGATCAGGTCTTCGGCGCCGGTCTTGCCGTCCATGTAGGTCATCAGGTTCGACAGCTGGCCGCGCGCTTCCAGCAGCTTGTTGAGCGAGTCGACCTTGCGGGCGATCGCCGCCGGGGTGAAGTCTTCCATGCTCTCGAAGGTCATGTCGATCGCCATGCTGCCTTCCCCGGTCAGGGTATTGGGCACCTGCACCGCCACGCGCGGCTTCATGGCTTTCAGGCGCTCGTCGAAATTGTCGACGTCGATCTCGAGGAATTTGCGCTCGGCGACCGGCGCCAGCGGGTCGGCCGGCTGGCCCGACAGGTCGGCCAGCACCCCCATCACGAATGGCAGTTGGACCTTCTTCTCGGCGCCGTAGACTTCGACGTCATACTCGATCTGCACGCGCGGCGCGCGATTACGCGCGATAAACTTCTGGCTACTTTCTTTGCCCACGATTTATTCCTCCATGTATTGAAAAACTTGACTGTTAATAGGACGAGTCTTCGCGCTGCTGTCCGCTAATGACCGTCAACTGCGCCATGCCGTCCGGCGCCAGGTCCTCCATGATTTCGAAGAAGTTTTTGGGAACGAGCCGCTTGGCCCTCTCGAGCAGCAGCGGCACCGGGCTTGAGGGTTCGTTGCGGGCGTAGTAAGCGACGATTTTGTCGAGCATCCTGAGCACGTCTTCGCGGCTGTTGATGTCGCCGCTGATGGCGCTGCGCGGCGCGGCGCCGGCGGCGCCCGGCGCCGCGCCGCTCTGCGCCTCGGCGGCCGCTGCATCGACCGGCGCGGCGGCCAGCAGGAAGTCGCGGGCGCGGGCCAGTACGCGCGTCAGCGGATCGAGATTGAGCGATTGCGAACTGCCGACCTGGCGCACCAGCAGCACTTCGATATTGGCGGCGCTGGCGTGGGCGTCGACCAGCGCCGCGGTCGCCTGCTGCAGCTGCTCGGGCGGCACGTCGCGCAGCGCCGCCTCGATCGAGGACAGGGCCAGCGCGGCCTGGCCTTCGGCCGCCGGCGCTTCGCCGTTGGCCACTTCGAGGATGCGCAGGGTCAGCGGACCGAGGCCCGGCATCTGGATCAGCACCGCTTCCTTCAGTTCGCGCAGCACGGTGCCGGCATCGGTCAGCACGGCCAGCGAGTTGATCCGCAACATGGGATCGTTGCCGTCGTCGGGATCGAGCTGCGGGTGGACGCTGTCCCAGCGCTGTTCGAGCAGGCGCTCGATCAGGCGGATCGCGTCGGCAAAGCCGGCCGGGCCGTGCAGGTCGAGCACCGAGCGCAGCAGCGGCGTGGCGAGGCGCAGGTCGCGGCTGCGTTCGAGCAGCGCCAGCGCCAGCTTCTTGACTTGCTTCCATTCGGGCGGGATGGCCGGCGTGATGGTGTCGCCGTACTGCACTTCGGGCTTGCCGAGGGCAGCCTGTTCGAGCTCCAGGAAAGCCGGATCGTATTCCAGGTTGGGGCCGCAGGGAGCCTCATCGGCGACCGGCTGCAGCAATGCGTCAACGTCAACAATACTCATGATAAGCGCGTTTTGGACCTGCACAGACTGCAAGCGCTGTCGTCGGGTTGCGAGCGCAGCGGTTCTTTTTTAGCGTGTCCGTGATCGTAGTTAAAAAACATTGTTCAGCAGACATCCCCGCACGACTATACGCGATTTTCCTCACGCATCGTCAAAAAAATCGCTTATTTTTCTGCGCGGGATCAAGGCCCGGCCATTGACATTCGACCTGCAGCGGAGTATCGAATTTTGCATTTGACGAGCTCGTGTTTACCCGCGTGCGCTGGTGCTCCTGGCGTTTTTTTTCAGAGCGAACCATCTCGGTAACATCGATATCAGCACCTCGTCTTTGGCGACCAGATGATGGTACAGGGCGGCCGCGGCATGCAGCCCTGCGAGCCACATGATGATGTCCCCCAGCCAGCCATGGATCGCCGACAGCGTCAGGCCGAGATCGTGCGAGGGCGCGAACGGCGGAGAAATCCGCAGCCCCCACAGGAATGTCAGCGGGTGCCCTTCCAGCCACGCACCGGCGATGGCTGTCAGCGGCAAGGCCAGCAACAGCAGGTACAAGCCGTATTGCACCAGGCTTGCGGCGACGTCCATCCAGCGCGCCACCGCGGGCGGCTGCGGACGGGTGGCCACCGCACGCCATAACAAGCGCAGTATCGCCAGGACGAATACGCAGCCGCCAAGCGTTTCGTGAAGGTGGCGGCCGGCGTCCGCTTGCGGCAGATACACGCGCTGCTCGGAGCCGCCGGGGCCGTAAATGAATGCGAGGAGCGCGAGCATCGCGGTGAGCCAATGAAAGGCCTGGCTCACCGCTCCGTATCGGGACCTTGTTTTGGTTGGCATCCGGGCCCTCATGCGGCCACTGCGAACAGGACGCCGACCGCGGCGGTGACGCCCATGGCCAAGGCGCTCCAGAAGGTGACGCGGATGACCGCGGGGAGTATCTTCGCCCCGCCGGTTTTTGCGGCCAGCCCGCCCAGAAAGGCCAGACCGAGCAGCGCCGCGACGCTTACCGCCGGTAACAGGACGTGCTGAGGCGCCAGCGCGACGACGGCCAGCGGCAGCGCGGCGCCGGAGGCAAAGCTGCAGGCCGAGGCGAGTGCCGCCTGCAGCGGCTTCGCGGTATTGGCATCTGAAATGCCGAGTTCATCCCTGGCGTGGGCGGCCAGCGCATCGCGCGCCATGAGTTTGGCGGCGACCTCCTGTGCCAGCGGCAAATCGAGCCCGCGGCGCACATAGATCCCGGCCAGCTCGCTGTGCTCGGCGGCGAAATCGGTCTTGATTTCTTCGCGCTCTTGGTTCAGCGCCGCCTTTTCGGTATCGGATTGGGAGTAGACCGAGACGTACTCGCCGGTTGCCATGGACATGGCGCCAGCGACCAGGCCCGCCACCCCGGTCAACAAAATGTTGGCGTGCGCCGCATGCGCGGCAGCGACGCCGACCACCAAACTGGCCGTCGAGACGATGCCATCGTTGGCGCCGAGTACCGCGGCCCTTAGCCAGCCTATCGACTTGATGCGATGTCCTTCGCTATGACGTTTCCGCATTGCCGGCTCCTTCGTTCGATTCGTCTGGATCGATGCGCGCCTTGCCGGTCCTGGCGCGGCGCGCCGCGTTCACGCCATCGAGCCAATCCCGCGCCCCCGCCTCGAACGCGGCGTCGATGGTCTCTTGCGACAGGCAATACACCGATGCCCAGGCGGCCCGGCCATCGGCGGTATTGGTCGGGAAGTCCTCCCGTTCGATCGGCCACTGGTACTTTCGGATCAGCGCACGAACGACCGTGGCCAGGCTCGCCTTGCGATGCGCAAAAATGCTTTCGACACCGGTCATGTCCTTCGATTCGAGCAGCACGCTGAGCACCTGTGCGCGGATCGAGGTGGGGCCTTTGGGGTAGCGGGGTTGTTGTTTCATGGCCCACAGTGTAGCGCGCAGCGGGCGCGACCGGTCCCTCTACGCGATCTTGCAGTGCAGGACGACGTCCGGATCGATCTTCACCACGTTGTCCGGCGGCTTGATCAGCGCCAGGTAGGCGTGCGCCGCCGCGTAGTCGTCCTCGCCCGCATCGGGCAGCCACTTTACGCGATTGGGGTCTGCTTTTGCCACGCTAGTCTCCTCGGGTGAATGAGGCTGGCGCCTATTGATGGCGCAGCCAAATGCAGTGTGCTGGCTGCAGGCCGCGCCGTCGGTTCGCTCACGCACATCGGAGCCGATAGCAGGCTGTGCCCCCAAATGCGCAGTTCATCGCATTCCCCTGCTTGGGCGCACGGGTGCTGCTTATAGTTGACGCATCACCTACCCATAGACACGGAGAACCCGAGATGAACAAACTGATTGGTACCGCACTCGTGGCGGTCATGCTGTCGGCCGCGGCTGGCCCGGCCACCGCCGACGAACTGGTCAGCGAAAGCCGCAACATCGACGCGCGCGTGCTGCGCGTCAAGCTGGGCGGCGTGATCGACCTGCGCCTGAAACAGGGCGCCACGCCTTCGCTCGTGATCTCCGGCGAAAAAGCCTATGTCGCGAAGGTGACCACCAGCCAGAACGGCGATACCCTGGTCATCGATACCGAGAACGATCACATGCATTTCGGCAAAAACCACACGCGCCAGCTGCGTGCCGAACTGACGCTGCCGCAGTTGAGCGAGTTCATCTCCCAGGGCGTGGGCTCGTCCGAGGTCAGCGGCTTCTCGGGCGACGAGATCAAGCTCGCGCTGGACGGCGCCGGCACGGTGACGGTCAGCACCCGCCATAAAGTCGTCAATGCGCGCCTGGCGGGCGTGGGCAGCATGACCCTCAATGCGGGCGACAGCGAGCGTGTCGAGCTGAACCTGCGCGGCGCCGGCCAGATCACGGTCAACGGCCAGAGCAAGCTGCTGCGCGCCAAGCTGGGCGGTGTGGGCAGTCTCGACGCGCAGCAACTGCGCGCCGACACGGTCGACCTCGACATGACGGGCCTGGGCGGCGCCACGGTCTACGCCAAGACTTCGGCCAATCTCAGGCTCAACGGCCTGGGCTCGGCGACGGTGTATGGCAAGCCGGCCAACCGCAACTCGACCGCACACGGCCTGGGCAGCGTGAGCTGGAACTGAGGTCCGCGCGCACAAGCACAAGCCGCCTCGTGACACAGGCGGCTTTTTTACGCCTACTTGATCGCCATGTCGTCCTTGACGGCCTTGACGCCCTTGACCTGGCGCGTCAGTTCGACCGCGCGGCGCTCGGCCTCGCGCGAACTGACGAAGCCGCTCAGCTGGACCGTGCCCTTGAAGGTTTCGACATTGACCTCGGTGGCTTTGACCTGGGAATCGGCCGCCAGCGCAGCCTTGACCTTGCCGGTGATCACACTGTCGTCGATGTATTCGCCGGTACCTTCGCGCGTGGCGGTCGGCGCGCAAGCGACCAGAAGCAGGAGCAGGACGGTGGACAGGAGGGAAGTGAAGCGGTGTGCGGATCTCATGGCGATGCTCCATTGGTCGGTTTGGGACCAGGCCATTGTCGCGTGGGTCGCTGCCGCACGTTTGATATTACACAAACGTGCGGCGGCGAGCGCACTCAGCCGGCCTCGCGCGGGCCGGGCTTGAGCGCCAGCACCGGCTTGGCGCGGATCAGGTCGCGTCCGATCACCAGCCGCATATCGGCCGTCCTGGTATTGGCCTGCACCACGGTGGCCGCGCCGAAGCGTTCGGCCAGCCGTTCGGCCGCTGCGCGAAACGCCGGCTGGTACTCGATGCGGGTTTGCTGCACGCCGAAACCTTTTTGGTTCGAAAGCCGCACCACGCGCAGGCCCGGATCGTCCATGCTGCGTGCCAGCGAGCGCGCCATGCCGGTCACGCCGTTGCCGTTGCGGATCTCGAGCAGGATGGCGTCCGGCGCGGCCAGGACCAGCGGCAGCGGCGCAGCCCGGACATTGTGCAGCTCGAACATGCCGCTGGCGGTCGCGCGCACCTCGGTGTGCGCGGTCACCGCGCTGTCGATCGCGGCCAGCCCGGCGCGCGGCGCGATCGCATAGTCGGCCTTGAAGTCATGCTGCCGCAGTGCGCTGGCCTGGCGCAGCATCAACTGGGCACGCTCGTCCTGGCCCAGCCTGGCGAGCGCGCTGCCGAGGTGCTGCCAGGCGCGGTGGTTCAAGGGGTCGAGCAAGCATGCCTTCTCGAGCGCCGCCAGGGCTTGCTCGTACTCGCCATTCAGGAAGTGGGCGTAGCCGAGGTTGCTGAACAGGAAGGCGGCGGCCGGGCCGGGCGCCGCGCCGGCCGTCAAGTCGCGCCAGATCGCGATCGCCTGGCTGAACTCGCCCTGCTCGGCGTGCAGCGTGGCCAAGCCGTTGCGCGCGTTCAGGTGGGCCGGATCGG